>Ga0302185_10000436_pt1 | contig 32363 bp, 27 predicted proteins | sample II_Bog_E1_1_FD_200231 | JGI IMG/M metagenome (GOLD analysis project Ga0302185, IMG submission 200231) | Peat permafrost microbial communities from Stordalen Mire near Abisko, Sweden - II_Bog_E1_2 | ecosystem: Environmental > Terrestrial > Soil > Wetlands > Peat | place: Sweden: Abisko... | reverse complement strand
TTTAACATATTTAGCAAAGATAGAGGGATTAGTTCTTGCCATATTGATGTACTTAAGAATATCCTCGGGAGGGATCACTGACATAAGAAGGGTATAAATAAAATATCTTAGAACTCAATCTATAAATAATATTGCAAAACATTAAATAAAGGAATAACTTCAGTATTGATTTATGCTAATAAATATTAACCGCAAATATTTACATATAATATGATATAATATGAAGAATAAGGACTACCAGTCCCTTATTTAGATACCAAACTATTGTTACAATAGCTTAAAATAGACAAAATTTTGATTGTTAAAACCATTAATCAAACAAGTTCTTTCAAATTAGATAATTTTAGAAAGCCATTTACTTATTTTTAATATCAAGTTGAAGTGCCTGCTATAAATGGGAATATTCTGGAATTGTCCAATAATAATTAATAATGGCTGAAAGGATCAAGTAGCTTTAAGAGGATATCACCGAACTCCAACAGTTCGCCCTCCAAGCTGAACGACCCAACATTCAGAAACAATTGGCTCAGTTACTCTCCAAACTCAGAACTGAACTCGAACAGCTCAACTCCACGAAATAAATATCAGAGTCTCCCAAAAAGGTCAGCGTCTCTCCCCCAACTGATTTCAAAGAAAATTAAAATATTATTTACTCAGCATTAACCAAATATGCTTGGGACCAAGAGGGCAACAAAGTTAAGTATCTTATCATTTATGTAGAATCTTTTTCACCTTGGACGGAGTCGGAAACTAGTGTAAAAAAGACCAAATTGACGTTATCTTTGATAAATGGTCAGTTCAAGTCCGGGTTCGGGGTTATAAAAAGCAGAATCTTATCTTTGCAGTAAAAAAGCTATTTGGAGAGATCATTCCTTCTGACTCGAAGTACGTTCTAAAAACAAATTCTCTGAATCTGACGATCGTTAAAAAAGACAGCAAATCATGGTCTCAACTCGCATTTAAAGAAGAAACAGTAATTACTCTATAATTCAGCTTTCTAAATCTGAAAAATAATAACCAAAAAGTGAAGATCCTCAAGCATCAATTATGAACATGATGAAAAAGATGTATCAAGAAGGTGATGAGAACATGAAAAAGACGATTGCCTAGGCCTGGACAAAGGCAAACGACAAAAAAGGAGAGAAAGGAGAGCACGACTTTTCTGACAGATACGAATCTTTCAAAAAATGATTTAAAATCAATCTAAAGTATCGACAAAAAATACATCGAATTAAGTTAACATATACTCTTAATTGAACTATCATGGAATTGGGATATAATCTGATATTATAAACATGCTCAGCAAAATTTGTTGCTTCAACACTGATTCCTGCAAATGTTAATGTCTGGGACTCACTCGCAATAAAAACATTAAGCTTGGCTACGTTATCATACTTCTCATCGCTTAACTGGCTCTTTCATTGTTGGACTCTCTCGTCCAACCATCTTAATAGACCAATATTTCCTACTCATGCGTCGAAGCCTCTAATCCGTAAATAATAGCTGATTTAGAGCCAAGTGTATAACTGATAAAAATGCGCTGATAGTATTCGGTGGTGTGGCCATTATGCACCTCATGGTTCTTTGCTGTATGTTCTGCAAATCTTAAAAGATAAAAGTCATTAACGAAGGAATGTGGATAATAAAGCTATTTGTAGCAGCATTTTGGGCAATTATGCTTCGTTTAATGGTTGGAACTGCTTTCTTTCATTATCTGGATTATTTTAGTATCTGGGGTTCTAATTTGCTCTTTCTATTCGAAGCTATCGTATTTATAGACCTTGTTTATGCTCTCGATAATAGTCTGGATAAATGCGCTCAGCAAAATAGCAAAATATACATACTTAAAGCCATCATATCTATTACTCTATTAATTGCTTCAGCTTTTATTTGCTTTATAAGCTTCAAGCACAATAACTTGGTTGTTTGCTGGATAAACGCAGCCTTCCTTATCTTATTTTTTATTCTCGCAATTTTAAGAGTATTTCCGGGAAACAGCATATTGATAGTTGGCTTGGTCAGTCTCTGCACCAACTTTCTGGGTTTTTACATTGAAATTGATAATCATAACGATGAATAATTTAATAGTGCTTTGGTTATACTGAAAGCCCTCTTTATTGTATTTTTGCTCTTGGGTATGCTATGCGAAGGGAGCAACAAACTCAGGACTCGCAAATCAACTCTCAACGAATTATTGGCGTTAAATACCACTAGCAGCTAATAGGACAATCGCTATGTATCCAGTAATAAGTGGACAGTATATCATTACGTTATGATGGTAATAGCAATAACCATTCCAGCTGCTCTATGCTGGGGTAATCGATCAACCCATCCTGAAGTTAAGGAATGGATTGATATTGCCAATATCACTTGGTGGGCAGCAACTATACTACTTTACATTTGGAGTCTTATTTGCAGCAAATTATTTCCTTAGAGGGATTTCAGTGATTTGTAAAACTATTTTAGGGAGTATGAGCTTCAATGATTGTGTATATTTTTAACGAATCCAAAGAAGATACTTATTTTCCAATTATCACATAAACAAGTAAGCTATCTTTAATTAGTTTTCTTAAAAATTATCTATTTTGTATAATCACAATTTTTTAATTTGGACTAGCACAATAATTATAATGAATCGTCTTTTAAAGCAACTTGCAATCTACAACTATGAAACAACCAATCAGTAACTGGAGGAATGGTGCAATGCCATGGAAGCAGAGGTCCGTAAACTTTCACAAAAGGAGCAGTCATACTATTACTTTCTGATTTCTGAAGTTCAAGCTGTCAAAATGAGCAATATTGACGGAGCATTTTAATATTTAAAGAAAGTAAATTTAAGTAGTGAGTTGCTGGCGCATGAATATAAGCTACGGTAGATCTATTATAAGTTTCTAGAGGGGGATTATGTGGATGCTTTAAAGGAGTTGCAAATAATCGAGGTGACTGCTCAAAATAATCGCTATTTTAAGAAAATTGCTCATGATTTTTGGAATAGGGTGATCAATGGGCAGAATTCCCAAAGGCCTAAAAAACCTGCTAAAGGCAGTAAATAATAATTCGAGCAGTCATATATAAAAGCTTTATAATTCTAGCGGACCAATAGACCAAAAGATGCTCAAGACATTCATCTGTAGCTCTTCAAAAGTTATACTACTCTTGATGCTAATATCTAATATGAGGCGGCGAAACATATACTTTTATTAAATGCCAAAACAGGCAGTCTAAAAAAGGAGACTGTTGGTGAATATGCAACCATTGTCAACCAGTATGAGAAAAATTTGCCAAATCAAAAATATTACGAAAGCAAAATTTCATTTTTAAAGAAGATCTTGCAATTTATTGATCCTGAGAATGAAGGTGAGGATTTGCTAATCGATTATAGAATAATGAAATCATTTATGATTTCTAATATTGAGAAGTCTCTACAGGAAGTTCAAGATAAATAAACTAAGGGCAAACTACAGTTGCTCCTCTATGATCTCGAGGAGGAATCGTAAGCGGAGTTCAATGATTAAATTTGCTACAAATTTTTAGGAGAAAAGATGTATCAATAGTTGCTAAGGGTAGGGTAGCAGCATTCCAACAAAAGTAAAATGCAAAAATCTAAAATCAAATAATCTAAAATGAAACCTGAATTAGTATTAGTTTCTCAGCTAAAACCTTCCAACATTGCATTTACAAAATCATATTTAGGCGAAGAGTTAGACCCTGAATTTAAAGGTTCTAATATGATAAAAGTAAACATGAATTCGAGCGGACACGAATAAAGGTATTTTTATTTCAGGAACAACTTTAAAAGTAATTTAAAGTTGTATTACTGCAGCAAAAAAGGAAAATAATCACCCAGTGACGATGAATACTGTAAGCATATGTTAATAAAGATCGGCTCAAAGGGTTCAAAAAAATTCAGTTTGGAAAAGTTAGTCGGGCTTTTCAAAGAAAATAATGTGATTAATTTCCATAGGATCAGTGTATTACTTTGAAAATATCGGGGGAAGAGGATGTTTAACGAAATTTTTATGTTCCTGATAAGGAAGATTATTAGAACTGGTGCATTCTCTTTCAATCCCTTGTTAGCAGTAAGGAAAAGGGTTAAATGAACAGCAAAAAGACGAAATTATTTCTTTGATTGGGTGATTATCTTTTAAAGTATATATATTTGAGGCATTAAAATTACACATAAATCATAAAAAATAATTGAATGCTCACCCAAAAATAGTTTAAAGAAAGTAGTCTCCAATATGGTTCGAATAATCTGTAAACCTTAAAAACTATTCGTAGTTTAGAGCCTAAATTATAAATTTAATACCGATTCATATGCTCTTGTATCAATATGATAGGTAAAGCCCATATTAAGAAATTAACCACACCATCGAATTGCTGGGATAAGGTCCGTGATTTCAAAATCGCATATTTCAGCTGTAAACTAGTTAAAGATAGAATTAAAACATTTCTTATCTTTGAAAATAGGAGAGGCTTTTCTTTTAAATCCATTGAAATACCACTCATAGACATTTTTGCTTTAAATTTTATCAGCATTTGCTTCTGTCTGAATGCGGACTACTAGATAAATCACAGCTAAGGATAGTTTGGGAAATTAATATTTTCGATGATTTGAATGCATTAAACAGGCATCTAGAAGCTGCATCACCTCTCGATAGTATTTATAAAATATTCCCTCAGGATGTCTAAGAAATATCAGGTGATCTTTCAGCTATCCAAGTTATTGGTTATCCTTTTAGATTTACTTTTTTACAAAATTGTCCCATTTTTGGCTAAAATAATCACACCAAAACGGCAACGTGTTAAAGTTTAATTTAAAATTCAAGCCTAAGACAATGGAACTCTCAACTTGAATTATTTACTAACGATTAAGACCTATCCCCATTCCACTGAGCATATTTAAAACGTTTCCCTCATTCCCTCTTTATTCCTGTTTTACTGCAAGCAAAAGAGCCCCTGCTCCCAAAGCCTGTAATTTATGATTAGCGCTACTTTTCAAGTCTAAATAGGTATCTACGATAGTAACTGCTAAATGAAAAGTATTTCTCCTTAATAATAGTTATGATGCTACACAATAGAGCCAATCTATAAAATAAACTCTTTGACGACCTTCCAATAAAGCTAAATTCTGTTACTGTTTTGGAAATGTGCCAATTAAATTGATATAACTCTATCCTGCTTTCCTAAGATTTACTTCACATAATTATCGAGATTATTTAGAACTGTCCTTTGTTTCGTAACACTCATTTTAAAAAATATTGTTTTTGCGAAAAGTGTATTTGAGATTATTTTTCCATTGACTTTCTCCTTGGGACTCAACTGTTTAGCATGTAGGCTCTTCGCGTTTCTTCTTTACATTATTACCTTTTTTTTTTGTCTTTTTAAATTGTTTTTTCTCAAGAGAGCTAGGATTAGACAGATAATATGCGGGAGTATGAATTGGAAGAGGTGGACTAGGATGCATAGTTTTCCTCGAGTGCGAATTTCTTTGCTTTTGTAGAGAAGGTTATCTTGAATGAAATGGCAATAATATTGGATCTGTTCTCTTATGTTTGCGCATAATTTAAATTATTTGACTGTTTATAGTTTAATAAAATCAGTCCCAAATCTGCAGTTAAAATAATTATCTAAAACTATTATTTTTACTCATCCTCATCGTGCACATGAATGAGAATAATGTTGATTACAAGGAAGATTTATATTACGCAACTTGATAATAATTAAAATCTACTTATGAGATTTGTAATATTGCTGGCCATTGTCTTGATAGTAGCATGCGATCAGCTCGTGCCCATCTCCAAAACTGGATATGGATATAGCATCGGAGATCCATAGGGAAAACTACAGATATAGTTCTTTTTAGACTTTTTATGTATTTTATGGTATCAATATAGGTCCTGACTCCAAGGCCTCCTATAATGTGTGGAAAGATGTAAGGAAGACAGTAGACCTGGTTCAAAAGAGAGTAAAATTAACCTACCAAATCATGCCTTTACAGTTTCATTACTATGCCTTCAAAATTCATCAAGGTTAATAATGCGTAAATCAGCTTTCGCCTACGTTCACCGTACATCATCTATTGATGTGACGCTAAAGCTTATGGACTATATATTTGATAAACAGGAACAATTCACATAAGAAGTTTTAATGAACTATACTCTTGATAATTTTCTTAATGAACTTACCGCTCTTGTTGCTGCACTGACAGTAATTTGCCTTTAATATAGCGTGTTTCAGAAGCAACTCTTAGACAGGAACTTGCCACTGGAAGTGCATCCGATTACTAGACTCGCTATCATTGGAAATACTCTGTGGGAGTACACGGGGTATCAGGGGCTCCGATTTTCAACGCAAATGGTGTTCGCATAGATGGGGCTGAAGATTTTGGCTATGATAAATGGATCTAATTCCTCAAAACATACACAAGTTGATCAACAAATGCAAATTCCTTCATAAATTATCTTTGTATGAATTAAATTGATTCTAAAATATATCCATCAGCTTCATCGAAATAGAGTATCGCTGAATCCACTCTTTCGTCGAGATCGTTCTTTGGTTTTCCCCTTTTGTAGGACTTCAGGATAAATATTTTAAAAGGGCACTGTTTTGATGACTTCCATTGTCGAATCGTATTAACGTTTTATTTTCCTATTCTTTTAAACTATTGACAATAACTACTGCTGCCTCGCATTTAGTCTGGATATTTTATCAAGTTCACTGTTCTTTACCCTTTCCTCAATTGAAATCAGGTCATTTTTAACCAGACTATATTGCACCTTTTTGGAGTAAAATGATTTGGCTCTCGATGTTTGATTTCCTAAGGCAATTGTTTTTGAAAAGGCTTCATTTCTTGTCTGAATTCAAATACTTTTTACCTTTAAAAGAGAGGTTTCTAACTATTTTTATTCTGATAATTTTCTCTCCGAAAGAGATCTGTCATTTTTGATGTTTGTTGCGATTTTTCTGTTCATATTCCTCCATTCTTCCCTCATCAATTATCTTTTAGAGGCTGAGCTTTCGCGAATCAAATTATTAGTTCTCCTCATTTTATCTAATTGCTCCTATCGTTTTTGTCGATGCTGCTATTTCTTGGTAAGGAAATGGATACTTGCCGAAATTATTAGAAGCGTGATTCTTTCAATTTATAATAGCTTAGTAAAGATTGCTGTTTCTTTTAGAGTTCTTTTGATGATTGGCGTGCTTGTCTTTCTAGATAAGAAATGGCATCCTGAACCTGATGACGCTAAGTTTGGATTTGCCTTCTCGCAAATTTATGGGTGTTGTAAGTGGCATGGGGAATGATAGAAGGCATTGACTCAGGATTATCGACTTTCCTATGATTCATTTTGATAAATTTATTAAATTAATAAATGTAACAAGGAAATGCTTTGATCGAATAATAAAAGTTAATTATTTAACCTTAATCCCCCAAAATAGTTTGTGAAAAATAACGAAGTATTATTAAATATCTTCTTTTATTTATATACAAAATAAAGTTTTATAGGGTTTAAAAATATATCAATTATTATGTTGTTTTTTCGTATTTTAAGGGATATTTATTAAGATAAGTATTTCCTATAATATTCTTTCAAATAGCCTTTATATATTATATACGACTCTAAATAATACCAGCACATAAGATGTAGGATCTAACTTTATCTAGGAAAATATTCATCAACTTCATTGAATAGCAGTTTAAGGATGATAAGTATCAACTTCATTTTTACTATAATAAATTCTTAACAACAGAAGAGGAAGCTGAAATTGTAAATTATGCAAATACTCAGCTCATTAATCATCCTGAAATAATACTACTCTGTGATAGATGCGAACGAAAACTCAACAAAGCCACTTCAATTCTACTCTTTTTAGGAGAAGAAAGGAAGGAGTTGTGTATCACTTGCTTCTTAAAAATGGATCTTTAAAGTCAAAGATATTACTACCTCCTCAGACAGAATATGGACGCTTCCATCACATAGGAAGGGTGGAATATGATGGCAGAACTCCTCCTTTTAAATGCCTTGCAAATGTATTTGCTTTATTATATAGATATGGCTTTGGCAATTGGGGACAAGTCAAAAATTACATGGATTATCACTGCAGTAATTTCAGTTAGAAAGAGCTCGAAGAGCACTATCTAAATTTTTATCTTACAACTAATTTAGAACCCGTAAACGATGACTAATTCAGAAATTTTCTCACCACCCGATGGAAATGCTCAAGCAGAACAAATTTGATGAGACTCGTTCATAGCAAATTCCCATCTATTCTCAACAGAACATGGGAGAAAGTGAACAAATTAAAGCCTATAACTAAAAGAGATAATAGCATATCTATGATTATGATCCCACAGCTGAATAAATGATTTGTGATCTGGAATTTTCACTCGATGATTCTCCCTAAGAAATTGAACTTAAATATCTGAAGATCGAAGGGTATAATGAACGCATCAAATAACGTAAAAAAAGATAAAAATATGTTATCGAGCATAAAATTTTATCTGAAGAATATGGCCGCATTTTATTGTCCAGTGGTATTGAGAAGACTTCTATTAGACAGCGTATGAGCTGTTTTTCTCGGTTTCAAACTCATGAGGAAGCGGAAAGATTAGTCAGTTATCTGACTCTTCATTCAACTTTGAAGGCTACTATCAAAGAATTGGCAAAGCAAAGGAAACAATTGCAAGATGGGAGTTTTGAAGCTGCTTTTAGTGCCTTGTAATAAAAAAAATGCAGGAGAAGCTTTTCGACCAAAACAACCGCAACTCAGCTAAAAACTTTTCGATTTGAATCGGAATCATCAAATAAGCGACCCTTGGATGAATAAGCAAAAAGAGAAACCTAAACCCTGGAGTCGATAACAAAGCGATTGAAAAGTGTCTAATTTTTGAAGTAATCTTGCAGAATAGTTGCATTTTCTCTCCGAAAGTATTGATAAATTACTGTTCATTTTGATTAAATAAATGAATAATTTGGTTCTTTATAATAAATATAAATCATTTTTGCGAGAGAATGACTGCAATGAATTTCTCTGCATCTTCTTCTTTCATAAACATCAACTCTCCAAAAATTATGGGCGAAGTGAAAAGATTGGTAATGCTATGATTTCTCTCACTAACTTGTATAGCCTTACCTTTACGACTTAATTTCAGCTTCTTCAATTTGAGACTGGCGATTTTTTAGCCGCACTCCATATGCAGATATCGATCAATGGTCAGGATTGCGTTTACAGACATATTTGAGCTAGCTCTTTTAGGACTGTATTACCCTGAATTTCCATGCGAAGATTGGCAAGTATCTGGATTCTATTTTTAATTATTACGAACGATGGGTATTTGATCAGATTTGGCAGATTATTGCTAATTTTGTTAACTTTTTGCCATCCACTTCGCCTATCCTCTAAATACAATATGAGTATTGTCGATCTGTATGCTTGATAGAAATATTTGATCCTCTAGATAATTATCAAGCTCAACTATTAATTCTTCAGTTTGGTTTTATGATTTCTGACTTGTCTTGTCTGCAATCCATTCTTTTGGAATAATCTCACGTAAGATTTAGAATATCTCAGTGTTGAAATCACAGAATTTTATTTTTTTAGAGGGAATTTGAGCCTATTTTTAGTTTCTTCCATAAAATTCATCACTTAATTTCCTATATGTTGCCATTTATCTGGTAATGACAGCATGTATCTCTGGTTACTCTTAAACAAAAATGGCATTTAGCGAAGCTACCAATTTATCTCCTGTATTTTGTAGTAAATCTAAAAACAAATGTTCTCGTTCGACTAAATATCTTCTTTGCAGATAGCGATCACATCGCATATCTCCTTTGCCAAACCAGCTATCATTATCATTAGATAGCTCTGGTGGATGAGTAACCAAATGAATTATTTCTTTTTGAATCCCTCCAATAGTTTCCAACTGTGTCTCTATATCTTATATTTGTTTTTTTCTATTTTAAAGAGCTAAATAAAAATAAGTTTACTTTTGGAAAGAAGCACCTTTATTTTGTTGGAAGCTTATTGCAGCGGCTCGCAGTAGGAAACAAGTTTGTCAGCTTAAAAATTGATTCTTTTAGTCATTTCCTGAACAATACTCTTTTCGTTCAAATACACCTCATCAAGTAGCAAGTTATTACTGAACATTCTATTTAATTTAGACTTTCCGTTTTGTATATTTTGGCATCTCTTTTGCTCTTGCTATAACTTAATTCTAAAGAAAAGACAGTACATATCCAGATTAGTGACTGATTTATCGCTATACATTCTTGTTTTGTACAACATTGTTTTGAAATTATTCAGCAACGGATTATAGACATGCTAATTCATATAAACAAACTCATTCAATACGTTTCCATTTTAATTATGCCATTTTTACTGAACTACACTCTCCCTTACTACTGTTTCACTTGGATTAGACTGTTAGAAAAATGTTTATGCATTTGGCTCGACGGAGGGCTCTTCCTATCTCTGTTCGTTCTATTCTTATGCTGTTGTTTGAGAAACTAGCTTTTAATCCTTATTGCTGGAGGTTATTGTCTAGCAAACTTAAAGTGGTTCATTGGTTTGTTTTGAAAAAGAGCGTGAGTGCTCATTTTGTTGTTTTCCTATACTGATATCAAATTCGGAGATTCCTCCATCCAGTTAAGTCTATTACCCGGGATGCTCCTGAGAGTTATCTCGCCAGCTTCCTAATTGGTCAAGTCCTATTTCCTGATCAAGGCAATGTCTTTAATGATGGTCTTCTTCTGAGGTAAACGAACAAGAATTCATTTTGTAGTTGGTTAATATATTCTATGAGAACTCATATAATCAGAATTATGAATAATCAGTACGGAGTTTACTTGGCAATGCCGTTCGTGATAGTTATCTTTAGATCTATTTCACTTTTGATGAAATTACTCTCAAACAGATGAATATAACTATGATACAACTGAGGAGAGCTAATATGATCATTTCTTCCAAATTGATTTATTAGGAGAGTGCAGTCTCAACTTAAGGTAAAGTATTTTAGAATAAAGTTGAAAAACTGGCGAAAGATTTGATGGTTTGAAGATTGCGGGTTTGATGTAGAATGACTCTTCCTATCTCTTTCTTTTTCAATTATACTATTTTGATTTCATTGGGATTGATCCAAATGGTCTTTTTCCATTCTTTGAGTTGATAAAACATTGGACAGTATCCCAAAATTTGAATAAAATGTTGAATGCAAATAGATTTCTTTTGAGGTATGTCATTGTAATACCCCATTTGATTATTGAATTTCATGTATCTTGGTCTTAATTATGGATAAAAGTGGGCCACAATGAAATTTATGTAGATTTATTAGCAACTCGGGTCCATTAAATTTCCCATCAACGATATCTCTCTCAAATTGCTTTGTGACAATTCCAAAAAATGCTTGGAGATGAGTCGTATATTTTATACAAAAGTATAGTGTTTGTGAGCAATTACTCTTTCATACTTAAATTGTCCGACTTTGGCAGCGAGATCTGCTTTGATAGTGGATATCATATTGTCCTCTCCTATTAGAGGAATGAGTCCTGCTAATGCATATTTCTGAGCATACATATAATATTAAGTGATGTCTTTGCAACTCTCATTGAAGTTAAAATCACTAACGTAGTAAATATCAGCTTTGCTGCCGTCAGGAATCCTAAATTTAAAATTACTTTCACTGATGTCTACAGAATAGATATTTATGGTTGTTATTTTTGTATAATTGGAGAGGTGATCCATTAAAATTTGGACATTATCTCCTTATTTTATATTTGACCAGAGGATGTTGAATTCCTTCACTATTTCACATGTTGGAGACGACAGATTATCTAAATAAGCAGTTAATTTGTCTAAAGAAGATGATGAGGAAACTCGTATTAATATTCCTAAGCTTGAGGTTGCTTCGGGCTGATGAGATAGTTACAATTCATTTTGCTGAACAGAAAGATAAACTAAAATTACAAAATGAATCAATTTCTTCATTGTTTTAAAATTATATCAATTCTTAAACACTAATTTATGCTTATATTTGAATTCATTTTAATCATTCAACTTTTGTTTCCTTGGGAGATTCTTTTAGAACTTATTTTTCATTTGATTCCTTTGGAACTTATTTTTCATTTGATTCCTTTGGAACTTATTTTTCATGAGAATGCTTATGAGCAGGCTATTTAGCAGTTTATTTGGCTTCTTAATGAGGATGAGGATGATGTTTGTGACCTTATCCCGCAATCAAATGAGTTAATTTTTGACCAATAAAAAATGGAACTCCCCAATAAAAAGCCAGTTTCAAAGAGTGTGGAATCGATAACAGATAAGGTCCAGGGCAAAGTCCACCCAATCCCCATCCCAATCCAAAAAGAATAGCTCCAATAATCAGTTTAAAAGTAACTTTTCCTTTAGGATTTTCAATCTTCTCTCCAAACCAAGGTTGAGCACTATGTTAAAAGATATTTACATAAACTTTCTAATCAGACCAAAAGTAATCACATTTAGGACTACTCCTGTCATCAATACGAAAAGTAAACTAGGGTCCCAATTACGATTGAGCTACAAAAAGCCGTAAATTTTGCTTCGTTGTGACATTCCCGCAATCATTAACCCACAACCGAATATAACGCCAATACAAAAAAGAGCTCCTTTAGCTAAATATGATTTTTCCTTTTCATTAATAAACAAAAAGATAGTGAGAGCCACGATCCACACAAGATAATACAAAGGGTTAATTTCCAGATGACTTAAAAATTTCAATTCAAGTTGAGGGATTTAAGGTATTTGCTGACTAAGTGAGAATGTTGCAGTGGCTATTGCTGTGACAAGGAATGTTATTACAGCAACTAAAGATCTTAGTGAAAATCTGGGAAGCCCACATAAGCCATGGCCGCTTGTACATCCATTGGATAATTAAGTTCCCACTCCGACCAGTAACCCCGAAACTATGAGATTAGTCGTTGAAGAACTGAGGGTTATTTCCAAAGAATCAAAGGGAACATGACTTACTTTTTTGTGTTAATAGAGATAGTTAATGAGTGCAGATACGAAGATCATTCCCAGGAGGGCGATAAATTTTATCTTTGATGCCTATCCTGAATAAAAATAGAGCCTTACTTGTTGGAAACTTGACAAGGGAGCCTGCCATTCCACTCATTCCTAAAATATTTCCAAAGAGGAAGTAATAAAGTGATGAGGCTAAGGCAATCAAAGCACCACCCTGTATTGCGCGATGCAAATTCTGTTCAGAAATAGTGAAGAGGTTTTTATAAAACTCAGGATCCATAGTTTATATTGTCAATGTATATAGTTTAATTTCCTTATGATAATATCACCATTATTAAAAATATAAATAGCATTCACAGATAAAGAGGCACCTTATCTAGCAGGACGTCGAGCTTCACAATTTCATTTGCCAGATGGAAGGCACCAATTTTACTGCTGCCAGTAATTTTTTATATTTATGTACGAGTGGGGTTTGCCTTTCGAACTCGCGCTAGATTTATCAATTTCTAGACTGTCTCCTTGTTTATGATTACTTATAGACTTTGCCGAAGTTCATTAATCTTGTCAGTTAATAACACATGCGTTGGATTCTTTTATTTTTTCTTCATGATCGGCAATTTGTCAGGTTGCTCTACTGTTTTATTAAATTAGTCATCGCTGCTGCTAATTGAAAAATCTATATTAGAGAGTTAATTTTTAATAGTATACAACTTCTAGTTGTTAATCTTAAGAGAGGATCGCAGATTAGTAATGGCTTATTCGATGGGAACTTGCTATTCATTTGGAGAAGGTATTTCTTGCTGATTAAATCGGTTGGTCTCATCTCCTCTCCTTGAAAGAGGCTATTTTACTTCCTTTGAAATCACTACGCTTTTCGTATAGCGCTATTTTTAATATGACTTTGGCTCAATCTTCACGATTTCTTTTTATCGCTTCTCTTCTTTTTACTTTTTCACCTCTTTTTCAACTTTTTCTTCTTTTTAGTTCTTCTCTTCAGTGTAAGTTTATTATTTTACCAGTTTTTCTTCTTTTTCATGCTTTTCCTCTTCCTCTTCCACTTCATGAATAACTTCAACATTGTGTTCATCCTCAGAATCCTCTTCGTCATAGGACATATCATACATGTCATAGTCTTCTTCCATTCTAAAGGGTTTGTGTTTTTCTTATCGACTCGTACTCGTGACAGCAACCGTATTCCTTTTACTTTCTGCCTGTGAACTGACACTCGTATCCTTGATAGATTTATGACTGGAGCTGCCAGAAATGGAATATTTTTTATTTGATACCATTGATTTGTCAGTCTATCTTCTGTGCCCTTTCAGAATATTTTTGCGATCTTACTCCAGTCTTTTCAACTATTATTTTTATTTCTTACTCTTGTCACTTAATTTTTTAAGTTACTCCTCTAATTGTAGTTTGATTCTCTATTTTTATTGCCGTTTCTTCTCAGCACTGAATTATGGCTTGCTTTTGCGATGAGAATCCTGTGCGATGGCAGTGCCCAAAGTTATTCCCAGTTTTTTAGCCTGATATAATACTCCCTCCAACAATACTTTATCTCCATTTTCATTTACCAGTTTATCGTGGACTTCTTTCAGATAGGAAACAACTCTCCTTCTGATAACTGGAGTCTGTAAAAATTATAATATAGTCGGACGATCTTTTTACTTTTTTTGCAACATCTTCTTTATCAGTTCTCGCAATTCCTTTGAATAATTTTAGGAAACAGGCGAAATATTAGCCTAGAGGACTTTTACTGCTAATCCATGAATGGAATAAGCCTCGAAAGGACGTTTTTGGTTGCACATTTCGTAGAGGATGCATCCAAAGGCCCACATGTCGCTGAATATTTTTAAAGATACGACTTATAAGAGTATGGTTTGTGTTTGTACTGTTCTGGGGACATATAATAAGGTGTGCCTATGCTTGTATTAGCGAGGTCTATCTTTTCGTCTAGGACCTTTGAAATTCCAAAATCTCCAAGCTTAACTTTATCATCAGTGATAAAGATATTTGGAGTTTTGAGATCACGATGCAAAATACGCTTATCGTGCATGTAGAAAATAGCTAGTGCTATTTGTGTACTCCAGTCTATGACCTTTTTTTCGTCTAGTCTACGTCCTCCTCCCGCTTCTTTCTGTTCAGTTATAAGCTGATTCAAGTCTCCTCCAGAGCAAAACTCCATAACTATGTTTAGTTCTTGACCTTCTATGATGGACTCACGGTAAGATACGATGTTGACATGCTTGAACTCCTCAAGAAGTTTCACCTCGTTGAATATATTTTCGGTTTGTTCTGCATTTTTATTGGTCAGCTACACCTTCTTTATTACATAGTCCTTTTCTTCTGCCAAATGACGAGCTAAGTATGCATTTCCGAATGCGCTTAATCAATGAATTGATACCCCTGCCCGATAATATTTAAAATTTTGTATTGGTTCATGTGATTAGAATATTATACAATATGTTGATCCAATGTCCCCCTGCCCAGAAATATTATGAATTTGTTGAAACATTTACAGTTGTAGTTGAGATTGAGTCATAAAATTTATATCTTCTTTTGGAACTTAAAACATGAAGTATTTTAATTTTAATTTAATTTCATATCAGTAGCATTTTAGAGGAATTCAAATAATGATAGTTTTCACTACAGCTAAACTTTCCATAAACTCCTAACTTTAACTCAAATCAACAATTGAGTTTTGCCGTGCTCTCCAGTCTTAAACTCAAATAACTTAAAATGGATGTGACTGAGACTGGCCAATAATCGTTTCCAATGACGAGTGTTTTTCTGACAATAAAAGAATAAGTGATGGGTCTATAATTATTTTTTTGTTAGACATTCCTTGATTAAGAAACGAAAATGGCATCATCTGGATCAACTTAGTCTTAGCCCTCTTACTCCCCCATCATCTTGGAGAAACCTCCTTTAGAGTTTCTCATTTAATCCATTAAATCAGCTGGTGACGAGGTGGAATCCTCGAAATGCATGAGCCAGCTCGCTGAAGTGATGCGCCAAGCCGAGGGGCAACTGTTCGAACAGTGCCTTTTGGGAGTCAATTACCTTTTCAAAAAGGGGTATACCTCTGTATTCATGACCTACGTGGACCTCATGAGACGAATGATGAACCACTTCACAAAGTTAGGTCGTCAATTATAGGTAATCATATTCTTACTTTGATAGGACGACGCACAAGACCAAAGTCTCGAATTTCGTATGCTTTATGTACTTTCGATCATCGCCGAGCTGATTCGAGAAAACCCAAAATTTTACTTTCCCTTCACCAGGAAGTTCCTTATGACTGTCTTCCGCATTGACTATGAACTGCTTGAAAAATCAACTAAAAGACACGATATCCTGGCAATTCTGTCAGTGATATACGAAAACTTCTCCCGCCAAGGACGTTTGGTAAACAAATATGGAATGATAAGTTCTCTCAAGACCTCTCTGCTTGAAAACTACTCTCTTATAGAGTAGTTGTTCACTCTGAAGGTGTTCAATCGTGCTATCTGCAACTTGGCTACCAAAGGACTTGTTTTCACCACTCAGGAATTTACCAAGTATCGTCTGCTTTAAACTTTGGCCAAATTTATTAACAAGAGTCAAATCGAACTCTTCATGGTGAAACTTAAAATGGCCATGCTATGTCTTGGAGGTAAGAACGGGCAGTAGGAGAGAATGGAAACGTAATAGGCAAAGCTAGCATGATTACCCTCAATAAAAATTAAATCCTATCAAAATATTACTAAAAACTATCGATTTATTTAAAACTAGTATTTATTGGTTACAAAGTTATGCCCATCATTCTTAACTATCAATGTTAGCCGTTTATCTTTGATTTCACAAGTAGCATGAAATAAATTTATTAGGTTAAAAAATCAGCAGTTATTTAAATTCCTTTGAGAGTTATCATCCTGTCCATTTGATAAATTTTGATCGGACTTATTCATTGTTGTATGATTGTGAATTAATTTTTTGAATAATTGAATGACAAGAGATTATCTCTTTGACATAATTTTAATTCCATTGATGATAAATTATCAAAAATCCTTTAATACTCCTGCCGGCGTTAAATTGTATTAATTATTTAGGTTTAAAAATTCAAAACTTTAGATCTTTTGAAAGTTGATTTTAAACATAGATTTCCAATCCCTATAATAAATGGGGAATTAGGTAAAACCTATTGCTGGAGAGAGTTAAGTCTACCTGGCTGACATCCACCAAGCAGGACAGGAAGAGTTAATGTTCCAATCCAAACTTTCATCATCCACTAACTACCAAACGAGGCTGCTCAAAAAAATTTACTCCTTTAATTCTTCATCTGATAACATAACCAGCTACATACAAAAGTACATTCACGATGATAAAGGCTAAATTTTTTTGGACAGTACATCGAGTGTTCCAATCTTATGCTACCGGTATACTGTTACATCAGACAGACAAAGGGCATTTGTTCGGATATAAAAGAACTGGAGGTTGTTTGGTTTTTATTCAGATCTATCAATAAATTTATACAGTCAACATTAAGGATGAAATAATAGCCAGAAAAAATCATGGTTAAAGATTTACTGAAGGCTAGGTACGAAATCCAATATTTAGGTTTGGTATTTGCTTTATTCTATCGTCAATGCATGCAGAAAGTTCGAGCCATACAAGATCAAATCAGGCAATTTGAAGACTAGTCATATTATGCTCAATCAGCAAGGACATCTCAAAATTAAAAATGTACTGACCGAGCCAGAAATCAAAAGATTTGCTCTGCCAAATTATTTTTGTATTGTCGATATTATAAAGCTCCTGAAGAGTTGAAAGACATGCGCGAGGAGGGAACAAATTCAAAATATCAGCTTAACATTTGCCAAACATTTTCAATTGCCATCATAATTCTTTAAATTTGTACTTTCATAGACGGAGACACTTTCTATGATATGTATCGTATGAGGATAAATGAGTCAAAACTAGCAAAAGGAGAATAGATAATGCATAAACTGAACTACTCAAAGTTGTTGGTGAATTTGCTGAGAATTATGCTAAGTGAGTATACTGATCGTCCTCTGCCAAGTCAAGTGTACCTTACCTTTAAACCTTACGAGCAACAAATTCTAAGTTTAAAAAATTTTAAATTCGATACAGGCAAAATATATGAATCTCTTCAAAACTCAAAGGTCTCTGTCTCCTCGAAGTATTCAAAATATTCTAGATATTGATATTTATATAGTCTCAGCTAATATTTATTGCCAAAAATCACAGGTCCTTTCAACAGATGTGTATTATAAGTGAATTTTTAAAAAAAAGTTGTGCAAGACTGATAAGCGGGAATATTTGATTTTGTTTGAATGGTGAATAAAGGAGAAGAAGATAAAATATCAATATTAATTATCACGCATGCCTTGAATTTACTCCAAAAGTTCATTATATTGGCTCTTCAGGTCCTCTCGATTTTTCTACCACTCTCGCTTCTCAAGTTATAGTTTATCTCGCATTATTCTCTATCGATATAATTAAGATTATAAATATTTTTTTCGTTCGTGACACTCCTTATTTTCACATGTAGCTTGAGCTAATCCCTTAAATGGAGTCTAGAGTCGAAGTCTCATTGGTAGGATGGCATGGCTAGCGCTATTTTAATTTATCTACAAGTTGTTGAGAGTAGTCAACTTTGCTGTCGATGGGCGCATACTTTTGGCTTCGCTGAATTGACTATTTGTTTGTTTTACTTCGCCAATACGAATAATCAAATTTTTTATTTTTTATTTATCCTTGAGGCTCATCTCTTGTAAATCACAACATTTTTGCCTTAGCATCGTATTCTCTTTGATCAATTCTTAATTCTTTTATCGCAGTCGTAGTTCCCCTGCTGCATCTTTATGCATTTCCGAGCGAGGGGCTTCAATAGAACTTTTCACATGTTTGCGAACACTGTTACGCAATTATAACGGCTTGTCAATTAGATGCTGAGTTTGTGAGATGGAATAATTAACGACTTGCTTATGAGATACTTGTGAAAGATGCTGTTTACTAAAAGACGGGTTATTATTGGTCATGGTTACTTTACTAGCTTGCTCAGAGTTGAGAGAGTTGATTTTAATACAGCTGTTAGCTTTGACTATTCGACTGTTTTTTTTGCTTTCAGGAATGGTTGAGAGTGTTTTGTTTTTCTTGTTGAGCAGCATAGATTTAGATGAATTTTTCTTCATGAGCTGTTAAGCAAATTTCAATTATAAATAGTCAAGCAACGTATATATGCTAAACAATCATCAAGTATTATTTTAAATCATATTCAAAAAATCCTTTCCTCTTTAGAAAGAACTTCGCTTCTCTTGGTGCTTTATCAACTTGAATTTTGGTTTTATGAAATAACAAATCGTGGGAGAAACAAGAATATTTCTGAAGACGTTAAATTAATTATTTTTGAGATAGCCATCAGATATCTTATTTCTGACAATAATGCAAGCTTTTAACAGTTAGCAGCTAGAAAATGGATGTAAAATAGGGAATTATTTTAATAAAAAAGAAGAGATATAATTTTGTTCTTAACTTACAAGTTTATTAATATAAAATTCCAGATAATCCAATCAAATGACTTTCCATTACAAAAGTAGAAATCAATATCTATGATTAATTCAAATTTGGCCATGAATCTAAACTTATTATTACCCAACAAGAATCATCTTCCCAATAAATAAGGTCCAAATACTTATATTAAATTAATAATTTGAATCTTTTTACCAAAGTTACTATGGCTCTATGTGACTATTATAAAAATCATATGCATTTGGCTATATCTGAAAAAATAATGAATACTAGAAAATCATACTAATTTGGCTGATTTAAAAGGATTTTTACCTCCAAATTTATCTTTACCAGGCCCGGTATTTTTATCAATGGCTTTGGTAAGCTCAGAAGCCTTGGTGTTTGTTGAACGAGTTGCAAAGGTTTCTGTAAATTGAAAGGTTTCATCGAGGTCTTCAATATCCTGATAAGTTCGGTCAAAACCCTTGCCAATAACTTATGATGGTGTGGACTCTTAGAGGCTTTATTCTTCTGACTCTGCCATTCTCACTTCAATTTGCTTTGAAAATCTTTTTTATAATCTGATTTATCGAGGTCGGTTTTTTCCTTTGCTCTCCTGATTAAGTGCTATATGACCATCTCCCTAATTTTTATTAAAAAAGTTATTTAATTTCTTATTTTAGAGGATTTTACTTTCAATGCATTTGAATTTTAACGAATCTCCATTAATCTCCTCCGTGTTGGATACATTCTTTAAGTTTTGAGAGATTAAATTTCTTTGGAGGCTCTCCCTCTCTTTCTTATTCCCAAGAGACATCCTCAGGAGGGAAGTTTCATTTTGATTTGCGTGCTTTTATATTGGTTGATGAATTTGTTGCTTGGAAATTATTTGGGCAGCGGGTCTTTTCTATTGGTTCAAACGGGTTGCTGCCTATTCATTGTTTGAGGAATAAATATTTCTAGAAACAGATTGTTAAATTGAGTACATGTCTTTCGGATTAATTCCATGATAATTTAACTTAGATTTCAGGAAAACGTCGGATTGTTTTGACACATTTGGATAGCCATGAGTTGTTTCACCTTTAGCAATCGCATTTCCGCTCATTCTGGTCGATTGAATCAATAGTTGAGAGTGATCATAGTTTTATGGCTGATTTTTCCACTCATCTTCAATTCGATGAGTTTCGCCGAGAAGCTGATAAAGAGGTGGGATATCAGTCTGAAGTTGCGATCCTGATCTTTTCTTTAGTGATTTTTTGTGAGACTTGTTCTAACTTTAGCTCTTTACGTCTGTGGTCTTGTTGACTCTCCGTCCACTAAAGCCAAAATCAGGTTCCTAAAGCTTTTCCTTTCGAACCAAGAACATTTTCTCGGAGGGGTTGAAGAAAGGACTCATGCAAGTGCAATTTATTTCATTTTTGTCCTACATATGCGATTATAGGAGATAATAAAATAATATTTTTTGAAAATTCTAGAGGATTACAGCTCCAGCCTGAACATTTTAAGTCACAAAGGGAAGATAGCCTGATTATTCCCTGCGAGATGGGGTTGTTATAAAATAAAATTCAGCAAAAAATGCAAATTCATAATATAGTCCAATTTTATGATCAAAGAACTTTTACTCGCATGTCCATTATGCTGACTTTGTGAGAGATGGCATTGTGAATAAAAGATTTCGCCTCTATCTATTTTAAGGAATTTAACTTTGATCTCTAAAAACCGAAACGCTTTTTGCAATTGATGCTCTTTAAATTATTTATATTCTATGAATCTCTGGGGGTCATTTGGACGTAATTAGACGACATTGTGGTCATGTTTTATGTTATGTATGATATTTAAAATTATTTGAATTTGGATTTGTTGAATATCCAATTTACCCAATTGATATAATATTACTTATATGCAATGGCAATAAAGCCAATACCATAAATTGATATCTAACATTTGAAATTTTAATTATTCCAACTCCCACAATGAAGACAATGCTAAATTAATGGCTAACTTTTATATTACTTCTCGAAGGATAATCAAAAACAATGTTTATTGGTATTTTAATTGAGAATACAATTATTGATATTAAAATTGAGTTATGGGCTATGATAATCATTTGAAATATTCATCAGCGTCGATGATCTTAAGTATATTCGATATGAATGATTTCTTCTTGTGTCTTTTAAGCAGATTATTCAAGTTATTTTTATTAATGGCTCGTCCGTTCGGACATCATAGATGATGTATACTTTATGCTGTCAATTTATTCTTAAGGAATTCCTTTCTTCTACTCCTGTTTGCTTGAGTTATTTGTCACAGATTTAAAGCATTTCCCAACTACAAATAAAAGAACTAGGAGAATAATTATAATTATGACCAACAAAAATAGACTCGAATATAGCTGTTTATTTTATCGCAGGGCTGCAGAGATGTAGTTCAGAGGCTCATTATTATTGCCTCCAATATAGGGAGGAAGTTATTAAGATATTTCTTAAGTTTTTTCTTAATTTTTCTATTGATATACCTATTAATTTGTCTATACTGCATTTAAAGTCTCCTCAAAAGTTCCCTCAGAATTTTCTTTATTAATCTTATCTGTCTAACTAACTTTGAGAGCACGTTAAGACTTTTCCTCTTTGCTTACATCATCTTTTAATACGCAGTTTGAATTAGAATATATCTAAATTGTTCTTTATTTGAGATTGAAAGTAATATCTCTATCCACCATCCAATTTGCGCCCAGTAAAAATCTATCCAGCGATTATATACCCAAACAGACTTATCTATTTTACAAACTCCTTAGAAGGAAGTATTTTTAAGCAGGCCATTCCACAATAATTCCATTGATTTATATATCAAGTGAAGGGAATATTATTGCAACTGCATCTTTGATTTTTTTCCCTACTTCTGGCTCTATCCTAAAGCACGTTCCTGTAGCGCTTCCTCTCGCAAGCATACACTTTTCACTATGATATGCACAGCTATTTTCAAGCTAAACTAAAATTCTCTCATAGTATGTCCTAGGAAAATATGTAAAAGTAGCTCCTGAATCAATAAATATACCATAAAAACCCAAGTTATCAGTACTTTGCCGAATTACAGTTTGGTTGATGGTGATTGCTCCAACATCATTCAGAGAATAAAGATTGCGGCTATCCATGAAAGAAGTCTTAACGGGAATTTATCCTTATTTGTGAATTTAACGATTGGATCTACCGATTGCCATATGCCCTCCATTTTTGGCCAAACACAATGAAAACTAAAATCCTTCTCCAGTTATTTGAGAATGCTTCTAATAAAGTTGTTCTAATAGTTTTGCATTTCTTTGAGGTGCTAGTCCAAAAATTCCATTAGCTGCTTGAGTATAAAACAAATTTGTTTCCCTTGTTGTGCATCCAAATGTTGTCCGTATCGATTCTCCCTCGCTATCTCTTTAAAATTTGATATCATCTTCAATTAAAATTCCGTTCAAAGAACTTCCTTCCGCATAAGCAATTCCAAAAGTACAGGGATCATTATTTTTTCTACTACCGCAACTGGATTTGCACAATTCATTATCAGATTCCTAATTGAGGGAACAATTACACATGTTACAAATTTGCTAGTTGAGCTACGGGTAACATCGAATGGAAGATGAATATGTTATCGCCCGCATGAAATGCACTTGCTACAAGGAAGTGCAAGTTGACCACTTCCTGTATCCACGATGACTGATTGCTATTGTCCAGGATTGCCAATGTACATATTGGCATAGTAGTAGCCTAAAGAGGCATTTCCGTGTAGAGGAAGGACATGGTTTTCCAAATTAGGGTCTGTTGCTCCGACAATTATTATTAAAATGACCAGGAAAACCTCATTGAATATTAAGCTCATACTACCTTTAACTATATATGACCTGTTTTCGAATCTACTTATATTATTTGAATGTTAATTACTGCTTTAGACCATCTGATGTTCCTTTAATTGAGGTCTCTGCTGTTGAGTGAGCAATTTAAATAATTTATACAATAAGTTATATATCCACGATTACTACTGTCATGAAAAGGTAGTATTGGTGATCATTAATTTTTATTTTTATTCTTCTTGCGCAGCTTTATCTCTAGAGGGTTGCCAATCAAACCAACTTCATCAATGTTAGACGGCACAATCTTAGCATCTATAGTACTTTCATCTAGTTTAGTCTCATCAAATTATCTTTATCGACTATTGCCTCGAATCGGCGGATAAAAACTAGAATAATTAGTTGAAGTATGACTTAGAGAAGAGCCAAACGGTCGACTTCCATTTTTAATCTTAAATCGATAGTTTTTGATATGATCGGTTGCATAAAATTTATTCATGGTTTTTTTCTCGCTACCAACGGCTTATTTATTCCGATTAAATTCTTCTTTAAAGAAATTCTTTGTGATACTGTTACTAAAGCTTATTTTTGCTTTTTTGTAATTAGTTAAATAATCTCCAACTTATTTTTCCTCGATAGCTGCGCGTAGCAAATGATTTTCTTTGCTGAAGAGAGTGTTGAATCGATTTTCTCTTTCAATATTTGAGTAATCTAAACCAGTCAAGCCAGTGATATTGTAGGACCCACCCAATTAAATTTTGGACTTGCTGTTTGGGTTGTTGTTGGAATACAAATATCTACGCTTGTAGTTCTCGATTCTGAATAGAAATATGCTTACTCTAAAGGTAAGGTAGATTTATATGAATTTTGAATTTACCATGCTTCAAGCCTAGATTTATTGGCATCTTCTGTCTTGAGCCTATAAATTGGTTCAGGACGTTTGTTGGAAGTATACCACTTGTACAATTTTTTGAGAGAAGAATCCATACATTTACTATCTGCAACAGAAATATTCTTTAGACAGCTGTAAATAAACTCATTCTTATAATAGTCGCAGTCATTTAGAGTTTGATCTTTGCTGGCTACGTTATTATTCCATTTTTAAAGAATCCTCAGAAAATATAGATATTGTTCCCTCGTACTAACATCTTGATTCAAGTAAAATGAATCGATTTAAAACCGTGGGTATTCCTTTTTCGAAAACAGAGCATGAATATCGCCGCTTTATAAGGTGGAGCAGTTCAGGTTTATAATATTTTGTATTGAAGTATTGGTCATTATTCGATTTATAGAAAAAATCAATTTATATAAAAACATCAATCGATAGTAAATCTTTTGATCGCTATACCAAGACGGATTAATTTAATTTTAATTCCGAAGTTATTTCACCCTTCATTATTAAAATAAATTATTCATCAGAATTTAATAGTCATCGGCTTCATGTGGTTTTCAATGTGCCAACACTCAATTTTGGAAGTTTTTTAAATTAAAGATAATGAACAATAAATTATTTCGCGAATCAAAAGAAAAATCAGCAATAAACAATGTCTATCAGCAGCTGATATATTTTCTATTTAAATTTTGCTTGATTTATAGTCTTTACTTATTTAGAATTCCCAATTGGAAACATGCTGGTAAATCCATTTCATATCATGTGCTGCTTAATGACTGTATTTATTCATCTGTTTTGCTAAAAATTAAGAAATCTGGTGAGAATTTCATTTTTTATATTTTTAAGTCACGATTGTTCTATAAATGAAGTTTGAAAAATAAAATTTTAAAATTATTCGAGCAAAACTATTCCGATAAAATGACGCAAAAATCGAAGCTGATTATATAAATGATCATTTCATCTTGTGCATTTTTACATGGTTCACCATCATTACGATCTTAAACCGTTTGCCATTTTAGATCATTATATTAATTAATCAATGAAGAATTTCTATTCCTTCTTACTGTTTCTCCTTCTTGCTTGGTCCCTAACAGCAACACCCTTTACTCCTATAGCACATGTTGGTCCCTTAAGCGTAACAGCTTTGAATTGTCTGAAAAGCGATGGAGTTGTTACAGGAGTGTTGGACAGAATCGTCTTGAGGATCTATCAGAACTCTCATTCACCAGCCGGAGTTGATCCACAAGCTGCCAGCGCCATAGCCAATGCCCATTCTGCTGGATATTACATTGGTTCAAGCATTGAAATTTGCCGCGGAATTAATGCCACTTCTCAAATAAACTCATTGTCTAGTGTGATCAGCTCAGCAGCAGTCATTGATGCTGGATTTGGAAAGAAGGCTAGAGTTTGGATTTAAGTTATACCAAGTGCAAATCCAGATTGTTCATGGGAAGGATACAGCCACACAGACAACTGTAATTTCTTGATAGAAGCTATCAATGCCCTCAACAGCCTTCCATCAACCGCCCCAGGAGTGTTCTCTACTGCCAACATATGGAAATCCTTCTTTGGAAACAGTTGTGATTCTATAGGCACTTCAACAACATGGCTTTGGTATGCCATCTACGGCAGAGATGGAAAAATTTCTTCAACCCAAACATTTGACGACTTCGTGCCTTTTGGAGGATGGACAGTGGCAGGTGGAAATGTCTACATAAAGAAAGTTGGCAGTAACGTTGCCATTCCAGCGCTTTGTGGTAACCCCGCTTTACATGCAAAAGTTGACTTGATTTGGGGCCCAACAGAATGATCTGCATCTTTTAGAAATATCTCTAACTTTTAAATGAAAATTAAGCCTATCAGTTGATGTCAAGTTCAAGTTTACCATTTTGAGTGTCCCTATGAGTTCGATAGTTTGAGAAGCCATGTTCCCAGGCATAATGTTTGACCCCATAGTATAATGAGGTTTCGATTGAGTTATCTGCTTTGAGATTAGCTGAGACATGTGTCTATCCAAAGAGTTGCCTGCATATTGCCACTTATTCGTGTCCGTCGAGCGGATGATGGCTTCCTTGCTGTTGCCGATAACTATTTCCTGTATGCTCTTGTGCGTTTGTATCCGTTGAAAGTTTCCTCAACCTTCGACATCGCTATAATAATTTCAATGATCTATCATATTGAATATGAACTCTATTGAACTCTTAAAAGCAAATATATAAAGTGATCATTTTTCTTCGAGCCTCAAATAGAAAAAGCGAATGGCTCGTATTTGCAAATATATCTTGTTTTAAATTACGCTCTTAAGAGAATAATTAAATTTGGGGCGAGGGTTTGATAAGTCAAATTATATCCATTGTACTTTCGTTAGATTGTTTATAAGATGTTTCACGATGTTCCAAGATTATTTATATATAGTAAAGGAGTATATGCAGATAATAAGTCATCTTAAAACACTACTCTTCTTCCATTGATGTCAGTAATATGAGCAGCAACTGCTTCTTTTATTGATTTATGTTTAATTTTATTGTTGATTTAGACTTACTCTATAATTCACAAATTATTCATAAACCCCCATTTAGTTTGCTATTCTTTTGATTCATTGCCATGTTTGCCCACTTACTACTGTCAGAAGTATCATGCCAAGTGAGCAGCTGAATTTGTGTATTTTTTTAGGTTCTATTTTATTAATAAAAATGGAGTTTTTTGGAAGTAATAAGTTAAGGCCTTTCGAGCAAATATCTTAGCAAAAGCAACACAAAAATCAAAAATAAACGATGTGGCTGATAAGTTCGCTTCTTCAATTTCCAAATTGTTCAAGTCATCGTAGAATTCGCCACGATCTTAAATTCGTTTATGATTTTCCATTATAATACTAAAAATAAGATGAAACAGTCCTATTCCATCTTACTATTTCTCCTGCTTGCTTGGTCTCTAGCTGGAACACCCTTCACTGCTGTAACTCATGTTGGACCTTTGAGTGTAACAGCCTTAAATTGTCTTGTGACTGATGGAATTTCTACAGGTAGTTTCCCCAAAATCGGCTTTAGAATCTATCAGAACTCTCATTCACCAGCTGGAGTTGATCCACTTGCTTCTCAGGTCATTGCAAATGCCGCTGCTGCTGGCTACTATGTGGCTTCTAACGTAGAACTTTGCCGCGGAATTAATGCTACAAATCAAATCAACTCATTGTCTAGTGTGATCAGCCAAATGGCAGCTATTGATACTACTGGATTCGGAAAGGGTACTAGAGTCTGGCTTAAAGTTGAGCCAAGTGTAAATCCTGATTGCGATTGGGTGGGATATAGCCACACAGATAACTGTAATTTCTTGATTGAAGCCATCAATGCTGTCGGTAGCCTTCCATCAACAACCATAGGAGTGTTCTCAACGGCTAACATTTGGCAGGCTTTCTTTGGGAGCGCTTGTGATTCTATCGGCACTTTGGGACCATTGCTTTGGTATGCCAACTACGGTACAGATGGACACGTTACCTCAACCAAAACATTTGACGATTTCGTACCTTTTGGAGGATGGACCGTGGCAGGTGGAAAGATTTACTTAAAGAAAATTGCCGGAAACCATACGATTCCAACATTTTGTGGTAACCCCGCATTGCATGCATTCGTTGAGTTGAGTTGGGGTCCTCAATGATGATCTTTATCACCAAAATATATCTAACTTTGAAAATAAGCCACTAAAATGTTCCCAGTTTCTTTCCAATCTGATGTTTTTCCATTTTTAGTATACATTCAAAAGACATCCATCGATATTAAATTTGATGGTGCAAGCAAAGGATAAATTAATTTATACGTCCTGATTAAGTATTTCATGTTTTCATAACTTAAAAATTATCAGTTCATTAGAATTAATAAATAACAACATCTTCCGATATTTAAGGTTTCTATACTCAAAGTTGATGAAACGATCAATTATTTCCAAAAACTAAGAAAATTAGCAATAATCAGCAAGAATTGTTTTTTATTATATTTATGTCAGTCTATGCGTTATTTATTTATTGATTCTTCCATCAATCCTACGCAAAATTAATCATGAACCTTTTAGCTTGCAATCATTTTGCTAATTGTCATGTATCGGCTTGTTATCGTAAACATTAGCTAACCAAGGTTGCTTCAATTTTTTAATTTTTTTGTCATATTTTTTTTATAGGGATAAAGTTTGAAAATAAAATTGTAAGAGTATTTGAGGAAAGGGTGCAGATAAAGTCATGCAAAAATCAATACAAACTCAATAACTGATCATTTCGTTTTATAATTTTTCAAATAGTTCATCCTCATTGCGATCTTTAAATCTTTTAAATCCGTTTGCCATTTGAGATCATTATATAATTAATCAATGAAGAATTTCTATTCCTTCTTGCTGTTTCTCCTCCTTGCTTGGTCACTAACTGCCTCACCATTTAGTCTTATTACTCATGTTGGACCTTTAAGCATAACAGCTTTGAATTGTCTGAAAAGCGATGGAATTATTACGGGTGTGTTTTCCAGAATGGGCGTTAGGATCTATCAGAACTCTCATTCACCAGCTGGAGTTGATCCATTGGCTGCTGGTGCCATTGCAAAGGCTGGCGCTGCTGGTTATTTAGTGGCTTCTTATGTATAAATTTGCCGCGGAATTAATGCCACTTCTCAAATAAACTCATTGTCTAGTGTGATCAGTCAATTGATAGCTGTTGATGGTGCAATAGGAAAAAAACCTAAAGTTTGGATTAAAGTTGAGCCAAGTGTGAATCCTGAATGTGATTGGGCTGGATACAGCCACACAGATAACTGTAATTTCTTGATAGAAACCATCAATGCTATCAACAGCAATCCATTAACTTCCCCCGGGATAATGACTACAGCTAACATATGGAAAGCTTTCTTTGGGAGCACTTGTGATTCTATTGGCACTACTCCAGGAACATTCCTCCAGTATGCCATCTACGGCACTGATGGAAAAGTTCTTTCAGCCCGGACATTTGATGACTTCATACCTTTTGGAGGATGGACAGTGCCAAGTAGTAATGTTTACACAAAGAAAGTTGGTGGAAACGTTGCCATTCCAGCGCTTTGTGGTAACCCTGCTTTGCATGCATACGTTGACATGATTTGGGGCCCAAAAGAATGATCTTCATCTTCTGAAATATATCTCATGCTTGAAAGGAAGTTTACCATTTTAAATATTCATTGATTTTGATTTTGATGGCTAGAAAGATGAGAGAAATATTCTTTCCTATGATTAGGAAAGCTACTCGAGAACCATGCTCTTAATGTGTCCTTTCATGGATTATTTAGTAAGTGAATAGTTAATTAAATCAGACCGACACATTCCCTCGTTCTATTGTCTAGAAAAACATAAATTTGTAAAGATAATATCGATATTAAATCGAGAAAAGGATAAATAACTTAGGCTTAGTTATCAGAATTGAAGAGTCAAAAGTGAATTATAAAGGTTTCAAACTGAAAATTGATAGAAAGACCATTTCCTTTTGAAAAGTATAAAAATACAATAAATCAGAGCATCAGTTAAATCTTTTATTTTAAAGATGTTTCATCTTTTTGCTTTGACGTCACATCATATATATTATTAATCAGCCTATATTTTGGATTTCTTTTCTTCATGGCTACGCTTGTCCCATTTTATTTATACAAATGAAATTTAAAAAACACATTTAAAGCCGTTCCAGCAAAACAACTCAGCAAACAGAACCAAAAATCCAAGTCAACTATATTGATCGATAATCTTGTGTCTTCAATTTTCAAATTATTATAGGCATCGAGGAATTCACTATGATCTTAAAAGCGTTTGTTAAATCTTGTTATATTAATTATTGAATGAAAGAAGTCTATACTATCTTACTGTTTCTTCTCCTAGCTTGGTCTCTAGCTGGAACACCATTCGTTGCTGTGGGCCATGTCGGGCCCTTAAGCGTAACAGCCTTAAATTGTCTTGTGAGTGATGGAATTGTTACAGGTAGTCTGTCCAAAATTGCCATTAGGATTTATCAGAACTCTCATTCACCAGCAGGAGTTGATCCACTTGCTTCTCAGGCCATTGCAAATGCCGGTGCTGCTGGCTACTATGTGGCTTCTTAGATAGAGGTTTGTCGTGGAGTTGATGCTATCTTACAAATAAACTCATTGTCTAGTGTGATCAGCTAAACAGTAACTATTGATGCTGGATTTGGAAAGAAGGCCAGAGTATGGCTTAAAGTTATACCAAGTGTGAACTCAGACTGCTCATGGACAGGATACAGTCACACAGATAACTGTAATTTCTTGATTGAAGCCATCAATGCTGTCAACAGCCTTCCGTCAACATCCGTAGGAGTGATGTCGACGGCCAACATATGGAAAGCTTTCTTTGGAAGCACTTGTGATTCTATCGGCACTTCAGGACCATTGCTTTGGTATTCCAACTACGGTACAGATGGACACGTTTCTTCAACTCAAACATTTGATGACTTCGTACCTTTTGGAGGATGGACAGTGGCAGGTGGAAAGATTTTTATAAAACAAATTGCCGGAAACCATACGATTCCAACACTTTGTGGTAACCCCGCATTGCATGCATTCGTTGAGTTGAGTTGGGGTCCTCAATGATGATCTTTATCACCAAAATATATCTAACTTTGAAAATAAGCCACTAAAATGTTCCCAGTTTCTTTCCAATCTGATGTTTTTCCATTTTTAGTATGCATTCAAAAGACATCCATCGATATTAAATTTGATGCTGCAGGCAAAGGATAAATTAATTTATACGTCCTTATTAAGTATTTCATGTTTTCATAACTTAAAAATTATCAGTTCATTAGAATTTAATAGTTAACGGTATTTGAGGTTTTTATACTCGAAGTTGATGAAAAGATCAATTATTTCCAAAAATTAAGAGAAAGCTAGCAATAATCAATTATTAATAGCTTTTGTATTTTATTTATGTCAATCTATGTTATCTATTTATTGAGTCTTCCATCAATCAGACACAAAATTAATCAGGGCCCTTTTAGCTTGCAATTCTTTTATTAACTATGATGTATCAATTTGTTATCGTAAACATTAGCTAGCCAAGTTTGCTTAATTTTTTGTATTTTTTATGTCATATTTTTTTTCTATGGAGGAAGTTCGAAAATAAAATTGTAAGATTATTTGAGGAAAGGTTCAGATAAAGCCAGGCAAAAATCAATACAAACTATATAACTGATCATTTCTTCTTATAATTTTTCAAATAGTTCATCTTCATTGTGATCTTTAAATCTTTTAAATCCGTTTGCCATTTTAGAATATATTAATTAAATCAATGAAGAATTTCTATTCCTTCTTACTGTTTCTCCTCCTTGCTTGCTCTATAACCGCAACACCCTTTACTCCTATAGCACATGTTGGTCCCTAAAGCGTAACAGCTTTGAAATGCCTTGTGAGTGACGGAGTTGTTACAGGAGTGTTGGACAGAATCATCGTGAGGATCTATCAGAACTCTCATTCACCAGCCGGAGTTGATCCACAAGCTGCCAGTGCCATAGCCAATGCCCATTCTGCTGGATATTACATTGGTTCAAGCATTGAAATTTGCCGCGGAATTAATGCCACTTCTCAAATAAACTCATTGTCTAGTGTGATCAGCTCAGCAGTAACTATTGATGCTGGATTTGGAAAGAAGGCTAGAGTCTGGATTTAGGTTATACCAAGTGAGAATCCAGATTGTTCATGGGAAGGATACAGCCACACAGACAACTGTAATTTCTTGATAGAAGCGATCAATGCTCTCAACAGTCTCCCATCAACCGCCCCAGGAGTGTTCTCTACTGCCAACATATGGAAATCCTTCTTTGGAAACAGTTGTGATTCTATCGGCACTTCAACAACATGGCTTTATTATGCCATCTACGGAAGAGATGGACAAGTTTCTTCAACCAAATCATTTGACGACTTCGTACCTTTTGGAGGATGGACAGTGGCTGGTGGAAATGTCTACATAAAGAAAGTTGGCAGTGACGTTGCCATTCCAGCTCTTTGTGGCAACCCTGCTTTGCAGGCAAATGTTGACTTAATCTATGGTCCAAATGAATGATCTTTATCTTTAGAAATATCTCTAACTTTTAAATGAAAATTAAGCCTGTCAGTTGAC
>Ga0302185_10000431_pt1 | contig 32549 bp, 22 predicted proteins | sample II_Bog_E1_1_FD_200231 | JGI IMG/M metagenome (GOLD analysis project Ga0302185, IMG submission 200231) | Peat permafrost microbial communities from Stordalen Mire near Abisko, Sweden - II_Bog_E1_2 | ecosystem: Environmental > Terrestrial > Soil > Wetlands > Peat | place: Sweden: Abisko... | reverse complement strand
CCCAACCCCAACCCCAACCCCAACCCCAACCCCAACCCCAAATTATGAATCATTAATATCTATTGAACCCAATTTTCAATATTATATGATAAGAGAGTATCATCATATTAAATCTTATCATTTTTAAGCCAAGATTATATTGAATTTCAAGATTGGTATAATTTACTCTACTTTAATTATTTATAGATCAATAGTTAAAATTTATTCATTTTGTTTATTTTCCATTCGTTAATGAAGTTAATATTGGTGATAATTCACAATTATAATGTTAAAATTAATCACTTTGCTAAGCATACGCTCAACTTGCAATCCTTCTTCTTCATCTCTCACCTCCAAGCTCCATTATATGCTAACTAAAAAAAATAGAGTTCGATAGTTGGGAGAGGCCAAAATATAATTACAACTCGATTAGGAGGTCAATACTGAGAAAGTGTAGAGTATAAAATATGATAAAGTTCGCTTATAACTTAAAGATGTAGACTGGTAGACTATGGATTTAGATAAATTGTGCAATTTAGAGCCGGAACTGCTTCGGGCAATCGAGATGTAAACAAAAAAGGATAAGTTTAATGTTGATGACAGCTAATTCTACAATTTTGCCAAAACTTAATTAAAAATTAAACTGTAGAACAGTGATAAAAATATCTAAAAACTAAATCCCTATTATAAAAAGTGTTACTTTTTGTTAAGCAATTCGCATCAGAATTATAATTTAATAAGCAAATTCAATTCATCCAAGTCTTACTATCTGCATGAAATGTACATCATAGACCTGGATAAAGATAAAAAATTAGCCAATATGCTTACTTTCTTTATTAATAACATTTCTCACCCCAGCGAGTTAGAAGATGTCGCAGAACCCTCGTTAATTAAAACTTTACTTACAATCAAAAGAGAGCTCATCATGCAGGGAATGTTATTTTAATCAAAAAAGCAAATCAAAAAGGGAAAAAAAGAAAAGAAAAGAATAGATAATAAAGCTGATTAAGCAATTTATCAAAAATAATCAAGTGAATAAGAAAAGGAATCAGATTTTGAACCGTAAAATTAAGAAGCTTTATAAGAGGAAATTCTTGAAAATTTAGATGAATAGGTTGAAGAAGAGAGATAATTTCAAATTAGTTAATAGCAAGTACAGAAATACTCCAATAAAATTCAAGTTGTTCGTGTTCTCGGATATGAGTATGAATTTTGGGTGGATGTCAAACATAACCGTAATAAAAATGGTGTTGAATAGGATTATGTCATCGAAGAAAGAGAAATATAGAATCCTAACTCAACCATACTTCTAAGATCACGTTTTCCTCGTATCAAGGTTAAATATATTGTGCACAAACGCAAAAGAAAAGAATATGCTATGAACTTTTGCATAAAAGCGATTCTTTAAATTCAAATTAACAACTAATACATCCGGAAAGTGAAAATATAATGGGACGGTCCTTCCAGCAAGTAGGTAGAAAGTCATGATAGCACTTATAAAGTTATCGACTACGAAGATATAATGAATGGTAATCCCACCATCCGCCCCGTTTTTACTTTCTGATATTGTATGAGAATGTTAGTAAGTAATCCTTTCAATGTAATTTTTATATTTAACTGGTATTATTTTAATGATAATGGAGGGAAATGGCGCATTTGTTTTATCGATTTAAAGTTCAACATAATTATTTATTTGTTGTAATTTGATGAGTTTATCGGAGTTAGAATAATAAAACAAATTTAAAAAGCATCTCGGAGAGTACTGGGCCTCGAAAGGTATCTCGCAGATCAAGATACCTCAAATCGGTGGGCAATAACTCAATCTTTTCAAATTATATAAAACTGTATGCAAGAAGGGAGGAGGGCAATCCGTCTCTCATAACAAACTGTGGAAAGAAATAGTTGATGAGTTTGGACTCCCTTCCACCTGCACTTCGGCTAGCTTTACTCTCAAAAATCATTACCAAAAATATTTGTTGGGATATGAACAAAGATTTTTTTTTGGCAAAGACGATAGTAGTGACTTGCCAGAACTAGTTGCTGGTAGACAGAGAAAACCTATTTTAAAGGGATAAAGCTACGCCAATATGAGCTCGATCAATAATAGATTTCAGATGAGGAGTGAAGGTGATCTGCATACATCCTTAAGCAACTAACTCAAGAAGTACTATGAAAAAAGCGATCACAACCAAAGCATAAACTATATAAAAAGAACAAAGCTGTACCCTGTCATGCCAGAAGTAAAACATTTGATTATGGCTTTTCAATCCAATCTCAAAGAGGAAGTAGTCTACGCCATCAACACTCTTCTACTCTTCAGTGTTAACACGGAGGCTCCTTTCCTCTTCTCTCAGTATCCTTATGCCATTGAATCCATCCATTCTTATCTTTCAAAGAATTACCCACCTAAGGATATTTTTTCACTGGAGTGTATTAGAACTCTAACAAATGCCCTGAGAAACTTACTAATGAATCATAAAAATCTACAGGCAGTGCTTGAGTCTGATCTATTGGAAATCCTTTTCCGTATGTTTGAAGAGAAAGTTGATCGTGAAATTACTCGAAATGTCATCGACATATTCAGTAGTCTCACCCGAGTGGGCTTGGATTTCAACTAGCTATTCTTAGTCATTGAAGAATATTTATAGCGAGAAACATATGAAGATATTGAAACAGGAATTGATTTGCTAAGATCTCTTGTGGAGCAAAAGTAATAAATTTGTGAACAGATCATATCAAAAAAGATGGATTACTTTGCTCGTCTCCTTGTGTATACAAATGCATAAATTCGTTAATCCATTCTTGAAATATTTGCTTTTCTCACGGATAAGTCCGATAAAGTCAAAGTTTATTGTCTGGAAAATTTTAAGTTCATGGATAGACTTTTTGCCACCTTGACATATGGAAGTGGCACCAATTAAAAACAGGCGCAAATGGCTTGCTTTATTCTAAATAACATTGCTCAGCTCAATTCCCCAGAGTCTTTCTCACTCTTTTGTAAATATGAAAGAATATTAACTTATGTGTCGTTCAATGACTAAAATCTATCCCCTATTACATCAGCCATTCTATTCATGCTGTCCGGAAGAAGAAGTGACATATCAAGCGAGTAGAATATCAAATAAAATGCTGCAATCACAACCATGCGCATGAATATTCGCAATGAAATGTAGGAAGAGAGTAACAGTAGCGTTGAGAACTCTTCAGATGAATGATTTCCAAATCATTATAGTTGTATATCAATCAAATCACACAATTATCCATTTATCGTTCATTAATTTATTCATCATGATATCACGAATGGCAGCTCTCCGAAGTTTGTGTAGACCATACGCCCCCTTCTCCACTAAAAAGATTGAAGTCTTCATCAACAATAAACCTTATCAGGTGGACAGCAATCTTTCCATCTTCCAAGCAGCCAAAGAGAATGGCATTTAAATTCCACGGTTTTGCTATCATGAAAGACTCAAAGTTGCAGGTAACTGCAGAATGTGCCTAGTATAGGTCTAAAAATCGCCAAAGCCAGTGGCTTCGTGTTGCTCTCAGGTAGCCCCCTCAATGAAAATTAGAACTGACTCAGAAGTCGCTCGTCTTGCTCGAGGCGCAGTAATGGAATTTTTGTTGGCTAATCATCCTTTAGACTGTCCCATCTGCGATCAAGGTGGCGAGTGTGATTTACAAAACAACTCCCATTTCTATGGATATGCTGCAGGCCGATACAACTAATACAAAAGAGCAGTACAAGACAAAAACATTGGTCCCCTTGTGGTAACTCATATGAATAGGTGCATTCACTGTACTCGATGCATTAGATTTTCTGAATAAATCGCGGGAAATTATGATTTAGGTACTTCTGGAAGAGGAAGAGGCACTTAGATCAATACTTATGTTGAAAAAATGCTATCTTCTGAGATGAGTGGCAATTTAGCTGATATCTGTCCTGTGGGAGCTTTGAATAATGGACCTTTTGCATATACTTCAAGACCTTATGAACTCTTAACCAAAGATTCAATCGACTTAATGGATTCCTTAGGTAGTAATGTGGCAATTGATTACAAAGATAATACTATCATGAGAGTTAATCCCCGAGTGCATGAGGCGATTAATGAGGAATGGCTTTCAGATAAATCTCGACAAGCCTTTGATGGTCTCAAGAGGCAAAGATTAAGAGTACCTCTTCTGAGGAAAGGAGCTGATTTTGCTGAATAGTCATGGGAAGATATTCTTTCAATTATTGGATCCAGAATCGATAAAGTCGATGGGAAGGATATTGCTGGTGGAATCGGTGAGTTTGAAAGCGTCGAAAATATTCAGAGCTTTAAAGATTTTTTGAATGCTCTCAATTGCTTTAACTATGAGTTTAGGCAATCTAACAATCTTAATTTACCTAATACGTTTAGATCCGACTACACTTTCAATTCACAAATCGAGATGATTGAAGATGCAGACGTCATTCTCCTAGTTGGAGTCAATCCTAGAACTGAAGCTCCTATCCTAAATTCGAGAATTTTAAAGGCCATCCGTAAAAATAAAACTAAAGTATATAATATTGGAACTCCTGCCGACCTGACCTATGCTTATACTCACTTGGGAAATAGTGCAGCTACTCTCAATGAAATTGCTGAAGGAAAACACGCTGTAGCTGATGAACTAAAAACAGCTAAACTTCCACTGATGATTGTTGGGTATGACTCCCTCACGAGAGTAGATAGTCAAGCTGTCTTATAAGCCACTCGAACAATCGCTTCTACTTATAAATTCATCAATGCTGAAAATGGGTGGAACGGATACAATATTCTTCATCGAAATCAGGGTCAAATAAACGCTTTGGAACTCGGAATTGATTTTAAACCTATTGATCATGCTCCAAAAGTTATCTTCTTATTAGGATGTGATAACAACATCACTCCTGAAGATATTCCTAAAGGTTCATTCGTGGTCTATATCGTAAATAACAAATTATTTAGGGTTCGCATGGAGATCAAGGAGCTCAATTTGCAGATGTTATTCTGCCTGCTTCAGCCTACACTGAAAGAACAGGAACTTACGGTAAAAAATTAATTATTTAGTCAACACGGAAGGTCGAGTTCAAATGGGTCTCAAAGTTGTTCAGCCCCCAGGACACAGCAGAGATCAATGGTAAATATTTAGAGCTTTATCAGAGGAATGCGGTGTCTCTCTGCCTTACAATAGTATTGAAGAGCTTAGAGCAAGAATTTACAATGTTGCCCCTCATCTGTTAAAATACGACTTCATCGAGCCAACTGTCTATGGTAAAGTGGCAAGTAAAAAATGGGGATCAGCTGGCCAAATTGAGCAAACTCCATTGGTTGACCTGATCGACAACTATTACATGACTGATTCGATTTCAAGAAACAGTATCACAATGGCTAAATGCTCGACTGCCTATAATCCTGTAAAGTTCTCAAACTTCCAGAAATTAAGGCAAGAGTTTTGATCAGCTATATAACTGAAATCCATTTGCAAATAATTAAATAAATGTATTTAAATATATTTAACATGGTTTTAATTATAAATAATCTCCAAATCAAAAAATAATTATTAAATTTCAGTTAATCTCTTTGATATCTATTAAATGGAAAAATATATCAAAAAATCAATTTAATTGATTTTGGTATATTAATGACGATGGCCTCGACGTCAAGTCCATCTTTTTATCAATATAGTTCAAGATGTGTATACACTTAGATTGTAAAAGATATTCAATATTATTTATGCCTAACATATTTTATAAAGAGGAAAATTTGGTCCAAGTCGTGGTCATAAAAATATTAGTATAATCAGCATTCATTCAATATTTTCACTGAAAAGACGCCCTCGTACAGTTTGTGTGATTTTCTTTCTCGCCTCCAGTTTTCTTTTGATGAACCTATCCAATATTTCTTCAAAATAGTGGAAGAAAACATCTCCCCATTTCTCATGCTTGTCTTTGGAATAATCTTAATTTTCATTTTTTTCTTTCGTCTTTTTTTTCTTCAAGCGAATTCTTCTATTTTTATTTTCCCTTTCTATTTTCTTTTTCAAGTTGGGCAAGCTAATATTTCGTGTTTTATCGCGTGTTCGCGAATTATTCTTCTTTTATGTTTTTTAGATCGATGTTTACTTGTTTTTTGAATATTTTTTCATAAGACTTCCCAGCTAAAGATTTTCCTATTGACTGTTAAAACGGGTGTCAATGCCTAATTCATTCATCTCATTTTGCTCTTCACTTTTTCTTAATTTTATCAGCTCCATTTGGAACTCTACTGTTGACTTGATGCCGTTATCCCTGATTGTAAAATAAATCACTTCAGCTTATTTGACTAGTCTCTATAGTTATGATAAAACATGCTTCTTCTTTTATTCGTGATGCTAACATTCTTCATCAGAATCATCGTAGTCAGAATCTTCCACTCTGTAAGCAAATGAACCAATTTAATAAAGAGTAAATCCAGCACTTGCCATTTTCTTTAGGTAGATCTGAGCAATTCTAAAGTTTCTTAAGCAAATTTACCTAAAACCTAGTTTTAATCTCATTGTCTAGCAATCTTTGGCAGGATCGATCTTTTAAATATAATCTAATGATTTTTTAGAAAGAGGCAAATGAGCTTGCTTATATGTCATCCAAACAATTTGGTGATCATAAATCTCAAAATTATCAGGGAAACTTAATCCATGGTCTATAGGTATTAAATTAGTTATTTTACTAGTACTTCCTTTTGCATTGGTCACCATTTTCTTCACCACCAAAATATTTGCTTCATTTCTATCACAATTTAAAATTCTAAGATCCAAAATAGCAATTTTATGAACTTCGTTCATGTCGAACTGATGTGATCCAAGATTACCAACCACATCGAAGTATTAGACAAACTCCTGAAGAGATCCATGCTTAGTTTTTTGTTTTTTGAGGTCTGTTTATTTATTACTTAGAATGGGAGTATTTTAGCATAACTCCTTGTAACTAAAACAGGGATGGTAAAATTATATGTATGTTGTAGCAGGAACTTCATGAAAATGATTAATAGAGTCCAGTAGATAAGCTGCTACTTATCTTGTAGCACATTCTCCACTTAAGATGCCCTTTCGAATACCCTAAGTTCCCAACTATCCCACATATCCTCTTGGGTTATTAGGAGTGTAGGGTTATTAATCATAAGGTTTATAAACAGCCACAACCTTTTTTTTATTGTTTTCTAGAAAATATGTTCCTGAAGTCCCTTCTGAGGCTAATCTTGGTTTTCTTGCTGCATTGAGTCCAGATTGTACATTTAATATCAGATTTGTGATTTAAGGTGGAACTTTCTAAAATATCTGATAGGGATTGATGATTCCATTCTCTAAATTATTGGAATTGGCGTTTTTCATGATGATAACTGTGCTTCCAGACTCAATCTTATAAAAGTCAAAGAAATTTTTGTTTTCATGAGTAAGTTCAATGTTTTTGCAGAAGAGTCTAATATCATTTTATGTTAGTTGTTTGTGTCTGTCATTGTATTTTTCTTTAATTAGAAACTTCTTCAGTTCTCCCGTTCTAATCCAAGGGAAGAATTTAAGTTTGAATTTACGTCCTTGATAAATGTTGTCTTCAAAGTATAGTTACATTTTTTCAATTTGCCGCTTGGATTCAGTTTGGCAATCCCCCAGTTCTGAGTCCATCATCATGATTATAATTATAATACATATTGTAATGCTTACATATCCAATCATTTTATCAATTGGGTTATTGCTGCTTTTTCAAATGCAGGTTCTATCAATTGCCCATAAATTTAACAAGATTAACTTCTGTTTGGAAAAATATTATTAAATATGTCATATTGAGATATTCACTTATATTTTATTAATTTTTGGAAGAGAATAGGATTTTGAATTGGAGATGCCAATCAATTCATATTTAGTTTTTCTATGATTACAACGCTTGGTTTGTAAATTTTGTAAATTTATAAAGGGTGGTATTAGAAATAATTTGATTGGATGATTTTAATAAACGAAGATTTAATTTCCTTAAATTCAAATACCGCTCTTCGCTGTTATAAAACAAATTACAAATGGCAGGAAAAGGAGGAAAATCAGGAAAGGCTAAAACCACATCAAACAAGGCCGTCTCCAAGTCATCAAGAGCCGGACTCCAGTTCCCAGTCGGTAGAGTTGGAAGACTCTTGAGACATGCTCATTACACTGAAAGAGTTGGTGCTGGTGCCCCCGTCTATCTGGCAGCTGTCCTTGAATATTTGGCTGCTGAGGTTTTGGAGTTGGCTGGAAACGCTGCTAAAGACAACAAAAAGACCAGAATTGTTCCCAGGCACATTCTGTTGGCCATCCGCAACGACGAAGAACTCAACAAATTGCTTCACAACGCCACCATTGCTGAAGGCGGTGTCCTCCCCAATATCTCAGGCCCCGTCACTGGAACCAAACAATCTAGCGGATAAAGTTCTCAAGCCGTATGAGTGATTCATAACTCGTTTATTTAAAGGCATTTGTAATTATAAAGCATTCTATTCTAGGGTGAGAAAGATATTGTAAAAGAATGAATTATGAAATAAACAAATCGTTTTCGATTTTTAATATATATCTTCATTGATGAAATAAAATAAATAAAATTTTTACTTAATTTAAAGCTACAAGCTGCTGCATTCTAAGTGTATCATGAGCAAACTTAATTAATTATTTCTCAAAATAACATCAAATGTTCAAACCATCAATCAAGGAGCATAAGATATTTTAATATTCAGCGATTGATAGGGATATTCCATGTTCTTTCTGTTGAAGATTATTTGTAATTCGGCTTTATTAATAATTACAGACCACCTAAATGTTCTACCCTTTGTCTGGATTCATAAGGGCTTTATCTTTTGGAAGTCTCTGCAGTATTATGCGATGTCATTCCTAAAATCTGATCGATCTGTCTTTTTTGATTCCTCAGCTTTTCCAAAAATTTAGCCTTGGTCTTCTCGATTTAATCACAGAGAATTAGCATTTATTGATTATTTTTTCGTTCCTTTTAAAGTTATTGATTGAGGTGGTACACTTATTTTTTTAATTATACGACTTCAGTTGCGTTAATTTAGCATTGATTGCATCTCGCCAGAGATTTACTTAAACTTATTTTACCGTTTTGAGAATTGACGATTAGTCTACGACCGCTATTCATATGGTGGTGCCGTTTCTTTAAATTATACAAATAATTGTAATAATTTCAACCATAATTTTTATTGATGCAAAATATGGTAAAAATGATGAGATCTTTCTTGGTACAATATTGGTTATTATTAACCTACTTATCCAAATAAAATTGTTCGTAAAAACGAGAAAATATTGATTGATTAATAAAGATATTTTATTTACCATGCTCAGCAAAATTGTCAGCCGCATGTTCAGCACCACTCCCAATGTGTGGGTCAATAAACATACCAAGGTTATTTGCCAAGGTATCACTGGCAATCAAGTATCAACTTTTGTTAGTTTAGGGAACTTTCCAAACTCAGCAGGCCTTGGACTATGGAACACAAATGGTTGGTGGAGTCAACCCTAAAAAGGCAGGAACCACTCATCTCGGACTTCCCGTCTTTAAAAACTGCTCGGAGGCAAAAAAAGGCACTGGGGCTAATGCTTCAGTTATTTATGTTCCTCCCCCAGGAGCGGCTGATGCCATTATTGAAGCTTTATAGGCTGAGCTAGACCTTGTTGTTGTCATTACTGACGGTATTATTTGGATAATACAGGTATTCCACAGCATGATATGATAAAGGTGAAGCACGCTCTGCGCTCTCAAAAAATAACCAGAGTCATTGGTCCTAACTGTCCTGGCATTATCAAACCAAATGAATGCAAAATCGGTATCATGCCTGGATATATTCACAAAACTGGAAAAATCGGTATTGTCAGTAGATCCGGAACTTTAACCTATGAAGCAGTTGATCAAACTACCAGGGCAGGGCTTGGACAGTCAACTGTGGTCGGAATTGGTGGTGACCCCTTCAATGGAACCAACTTTATTGATGTGCTGGAAAAGTTTGTGGTCGACCCATAAACTGAGGGTATTGTGATGATTGGTGAAATCGGAGGAGAAGCTGAAGAATTAGCTGCTGATTGGTTAAAGAGAAACAATAAGAAGAATAAGCCCGTGGTTGGTTTTATCGCTGGTTTAACTGCTCCTGCTGAGCGAAGAATGGGTCACGCTGGAGCCATCGTGCAAAAGGGTAAGGGTGACGCTGTCAGTAAGATAAAGGCCTTGTAATAAGCAGGTATTGTGGTGTCAAAATCACCTTCTCTAATTGGTAAGCATATGTTTGAGGAAATGAAAAAAGCTGGACTAGCCTGATGTTAGATGATTGTCAAATATTCAATAATAAATCACTAGTGAATTATAATTTATTTATATCTGCAGTTATGCAAACAGGAAGTTATTCTTACCAACAATCTAATTACTTGTCCTCCAGCAAGACACAACCCAACAATGCCATACTCATTAACTCAGGACTCACTGATAGAGAAGGAGCTAAAAGTGTGGCTCGCCGCATACTTGATACCTACGATAGAGATAGAAATGGAGTTATTGATAGTATTGAAGTCGTGCCCATGATCGTAGATGCCTATAAATCGTTCAATAGAGTGTTTTCTCCATCTCGTGCAGATATTGAAAGTTACCTTAAAATTCTGGATAGAAATGGAGATGGCAAAGTGACTCTTCAAGATTTATAAGATCTCTGCTCAAAGTATTTAACAGCAAAGATATGATTGTTCATTGATCACGATATTTAACTTGAATTTATGAATTATCTTCAAAATTATTCAACAAATGCAATAGTTTCAAGCGTTTAATTGTTATTTAGGTCCAGTCGAAGCTGCCCGCCGTTATTCATATATAAAATATTTTTGGATTGGATAAAGATGATAAACTTAAAAATCAAATGATAGATCACGAATGGGGGTTATTTTTCATAGCCATTCCGAGTAAAAATGAATTAAAATTTATAACTCTACATATCTCATAATAAGATCAGCAGCAGACCTCCTTCCCTTTTTAACTTTGAGAATTGCTCTGTTTGTTCAAATCAATCTTAGGTTACGAAATTTGCGGTTTTCTTTTAGGATGATTTTTTTCAATCTACTTTATTATAGTTTCTGTTAAATTCATAAAGCATTCATTTACATGATCGGCAGTCTTGGCAGAAGTTTAAAAAAAGATCATTTTCTTATCTGTTGCCAAATTTTGAGCTGATTCAGTCGAAACTACTCTCGCTGAACTCAAATCTGATTTATTTCCTAATTATTATTATCTTTTACCGATCAAAACCAGTTTAACATCAGATTCCGCGTAACTCTCCACCTCATTGAGCCAATAATTATTAATACTATCGAAACTAGACTGACAAGTAATATCATAAACTAAAAAAACTGCCTGTGCATCTATATAATCAATATTTTACTTTTATAGTACGTGTTTGTAATGGTTCTGAATCGCTATTGTCCTGCTGTGTCCCATATCTGCAGCTTAACTTTTTTGTTATTGGTGGTAGCAACTGTTTTGAATCTAAAGTCAACTCCAATTGTCATGGTATAATTTTAGCTGAATTGATCATCAGAGAATCTAATCAGCAGGCAACTTTTTCCGACAGAGGAATCTCCTACAATAACATATTTAAGTAAATGCTAATATTCTCGACTTCTTTGAATCATTTATTATTATTTTAATTACGGAAGCATTCAAAGTATATGATATCGCACATTCAATAAAGATCGTAACCCTTTAATATTCAATCAAATTTAGATGTTATATCTTGATTTGATAAATTAGATGATTGCCATTCATAATATAGTAAGGTCATTTGCAATAAATTGGTCATTTAATATGTAATTTATAATAAAGGCAAAGGACATCAAAGCTCGTTTGGTAGCTCTGTTGTTGGTGTTTCCTCTTTGATCTATGCCGCTAGTGATTCAGAAATTGTAGAATTTATGTTTTAAGATTAACTAGACTTTATATCTTAAATTTATACTGGTTTTGATCTCCTTTATCTCATTTTACTGTCCAATATATTTTGATACTCTTTATGAATAGAAGGATATCTTTAAGAAATTTCCTGCCAAATTGAAAAAGTATTTTAGGCTTTTTCTAAGAAAGGCCATACCTTGCTCTATCTTTTCTCGATAATCACTGAATAAGTTCCTACTCCATCTTTTTTAACATCAACATCTCCTCCAATCACGCCAAAATAGAGTGATAAATTGACACTAAAAGTAATCTTTTGGTGACTGACCAAACACACATTTGTGTATTCAAAAAATTAATTGGTCAAAGCAGACTTTTCATACTTCGTCGACAGACATGGAGGACTATCCCATCGATGTGACATTTTCATACTTATAAAGAGATGACTTGCATTTTGACCCCATTTGAGTACTGGCTCGCAGGTACTTTCTCCCAGAATGATTTATTAATTGATAAGTTTTAATCTATTCAACTATCTTTCATATATGCTGATAAATAAGTTTTCGTATTGTTCATCGTAAAGGTTCAGGATCGATTGAGCAAAGCCAATATTTCCTTTCTCTAGACTTTTTCTCAAGCAATTTGCAATATTTTATTAATTATTTGAGATTTATCTTGCATCCATAATTTACCTTTCTTCACCATGAAGGGTCTGGCAGCCGTTTACGAGATGCAAAATCATAAAAATAGTTACTAGCTTGAAGGAAGCAGTTAGTAATTAATTTTTGATGATGCTGATGAGCATGATAGTTGTTATATCTAAACGTGTGAATTTTAATATTAACAATTAAGTAGATAAATTGGCATAAAACTATATTTGATTGAAATTATAAAATATAAATTACTTTAAATGCTATAACTTTCAAAACCTTCACATACGTCAATAAACGTCCAAATTTATATTCTAACAATATTGAGGTTATTAATTGCGAAAATGTTTTCAGTTGTATAGATCCCATTTATTGCGATAAATTTAGCAATATCTTCTTCAATATATATTATTAGTAGAGTTAATTATTAATAAAATGATCCATCTAAAAACAGACTCTTTTTCTTTGCCTCATGATATTAAGAAATTACACTTGGCAAGGCAACCCATTACAGTTTGGCGAAATATCTAATGCTCATCTCACAAATTTATGGATAAAACCTTCCCAAATTTTATTTATCAAGATAAACAAAAGATTCTCTTAATTTCATGAATATTTTAAAATGATACGATAGATTAGTTAAATATAGATCTCAGCTCTATCAGATAAGTTTCTTTTCTCTAAGGACCTTGTCCAATGCTAAATCACCCTGTCCAGTGGATCTGACAAAACCAGAGATAGTAATATGGGAGGTCTTGCTAAGATCAATGGTGCCGTCTTATTTGACCTAAATAACAAAAAAAGTACATCAGCAATGGAGATCTGGATGGAGGAATGATCCTTAGAGGTAATGATTTGATCGGTGAAGTCGCACTTTCTTGGGAGATAGATGTCAGTGACTTTGTTTTCCTGATTGGTAGTTCCTTTCATGCGTAGCTCGTTGCTTCTGAGTCTGCCGGCCTACATAGTCATTAATATTTGTGGATAAATTAAAAAATTAATATTTATTATTTTATCTATCCATTTCAGCACATAGCAACTTAATATTTAGTTTATTTTTATTACAATTTATGTGCTAATGAAAATATTTATTTATTGAAAGAGGCTTGACTGTCAAAAATACAAGATTTATTTACTATTTACTTTTACTAATAATAATTATAAAATCAAGATTATTCCAAATAACAGCTTTTGAAGTGAGCATTCATGCAAAAGTCATAAATTTTGCAGGTCATTTCATAGAGCTTGAGTTAAAATTGATCAACTAATTATCAATTTTATGATTGAACTTGCAGCCTATAGCGCACAGGATTGTGTTGTAAGAGTTAAGTTGTATTAATTTCGCTCTTGAATTACATTTTTCTTTTTTTTACGGAATCTGATACAGATAAATCTCCTATTTTGGATTATCTTAACAAATCTCAAGGTTTAAAACAACGAGGGTGAAGATAATGATTTATGATAAAGCCGAACTCTAAATATATTTTCTCTTTAAATTTGTTGAAAACACTCATGGAGTATACTACATTATTATAAAATAAATAAATTAATGATTTTGTGATTTGTTCTCCTAATTTGAAGAATTTATTAAATATTAGTATTGCTGTTCACAGAGGTTGGAAAATAGATGCAGATGGGTCAAGCAGTGGCCCATTTAATTTTAAATAAATTAAATAAAAATGTCTATTGAATATTAATTATACGCAATGTCATTTACCAACCATATTATCATCCCTATCGTTGGAAGCAGGCAGAATCTCGAAGAACAAAACATATTTATGCCTTCTTTCTACACCTTCACCCCTCAGAAGGAGGACAATACGCAGGAAATGATTCTCTGGAAAAAGTCTATGAGTGCCTTTAAGAAATTCAAGGACAAGAAGGACAGAAAAGACAGAAAAAATAATGGTCAAAACGACTTCTCTCAAAACGATACTCATTAAATTAAAAAATAGTATGTTCAGTTAGTCATCAAAAAACCAAAGGACCACAATTTCATTCCGCAAACGAAGGCAACCGATGATTTGGAGTCATATTGTGACTATTTCGACCCAAATCAAGCCCCTCTCTATGAATTAGACCAGAATTAGCCGATCCAACACTTGTAAAAATTAAACAGAGTTCACGTACAGTCGGATCGAAATAAGGACTAGTTTCAATAAATAAAAATTGAAAGAATTTAATCGGAATACATGGAAGAAGAATTACCATATGAATTCAATATTTAGCCAAGATTTGATGATCCTTTCATTATTCTACGAAAATAAAGCATCAAAAAAAGTATGATCTATCATATACAGATGTTAAATCAAACAAAACTAAGTTTATCAAAAAAGGAAAAGTTTAAAAGAAAAAAGAAAAAAATGTTGTCATTCTAGAGGGCCCTGGAAAAGGAGATTAGGGTCGCAGTACGAATCAAGGATAAATTGGATTAAATCAGTCAGCCAATGCAAAAGATCAAAACGAGAGCGACAGTGACAGCAGTTCTTCTTAAAAGGAGAACAGCGATCACTTGATGAAAGCCAAGAAAGAAATACATACACTTGACCAAATTATGAAAAAAGCTCATTCTAAAGCAATTGAGGAAAATATTAAATCGGGAAAGCAGCGTTAAACGATGTTATGCCTTAAAATATAAGAGCAATTAACATTAAAAGCTGTCTAATGATGTAAAATACAGAATTATTGAGAATTTCATCAGGGATATACTTATAATTGTTGTATTTACTCATTCAAATCAAAGATTCGATCCATTTTTAGTCCCAGGCTTACTTGTCTTTTATGAGGAATACGGTCCTTCTCTCTTTTTTTATCGACTTCGACTTAAAGATTTAGTCGAACGACCGTTCATGATATTTTTTCGTTTCATATTAGGCTAATCTTTATTTTACATTTTTAAATTTTAATTGGAAGAAAAGGAAGACTCAGAAGATGAGGCTAATGATGATTTGGAAGGAGTAAATGACATAGAAACAGATTGCTTACAGTGTTTCTAACCCATTTCATAGTTATCTTAACTATTTAGTTTTATTGCTCTATTATAGAGCTATGTATCCTAAGTATACTTATTCTTACCTCTTGTTTCAATTTTTAGAGAAAAAGGGCTGCAAATTTTGTCCTTTCAGTGCGAGTAGCTCTCCAAATCTTATCAAATGAAAAATGAGTCATAACATTTTGAGTGATGGCAACTGTGTCATCCAAATTAATGACTGCGTGCCACAGTCCACCCGGCACAAAAACTGTTTCTCCTGGATATTGAATAAATTAAGTAATTTGAAGCTCTTCTGCAGTATACTTTTATCTTATTTTTGGCAAAATTTCAACAAAATAATTGATGGCTTCATCTTAATAATTTTCTTCTCTGAATTATTTTCCTTTCACTATTGATTTTGGTATTTTCTCTCCAAATATAACCCATCTCTTATGTCCAATAATTGAAGCATTCCAGGCTGAAGTCAAAAGGGGATCAATATGAACAGAAGTACCTGATCTCTAGGGTCCCATCATCAACCAACGATAGGTGGGACGCTTCTTTTCTCCTGCTAATTTAAATAAATCGTCTTTAAAATATGGAGGAATAGTATAGTCATTAATGATAGGCTGAGTTTCTTCCTTATGCTAAAGAGAGCCTTAAAAGAGATAAAGAGGGCTATCATCTGTATTATAAACCAAATATTATAAATAGTGCTTGTATGGAATTCTAAGTTTAGAGCCATCATCGTCTTATCCAATTTTAAATTTAACATTTTGATAATTATTATAGAAGACTTCATGTTTCCAATGTTCCTTGGCAATCCAATCATCGGTACAACCTAAATGACATTCATAATACCTTGAATAATGACTGGTTTGCTATGTTTTTCATAAGTTTATACAAATTATTCAATGCTTAGAGTTTCAATGTTTCTTCTTTCTATCTGATTTGGACAGTCAAACAAGCGACGTGTTGCATCTTTTTTGTAATATTTCTTTTTCATCCACTCATCAGACTAAAATGGCAAAATTGCTTACTTTGAGATTAGGCCTATCTTTATGTTTCATCACCTCGATTGCAGTTGCAGCAGTTGTACTCATTTCTTTTTTATAAAAGCAGCTCGACTCAAGACCCAGTTTTTTAGCCCTCTACGGGCCAGAAAGAGGTTAAATCTCTTTGATGAGCATGCCAATTAATTATAAAAATAGCAATCAAATAGTCAAACTAATTAGTGAATTTATTAATAAACCAGTTTATAAAAATTAAAGGTGAATTTTTTTATAGATAATCAACAATTTTCATTTTTTATGCTGTAGTAACTCCCCTTTGTGTTAGGAGTACCGAGCCTTGCAGTTCATGCCCAAAATGTCAATTAAATAAACAATTAAATAAACAATGTGTGTTTTTTGCTTCTTTGATTTATGTTAGGGAGATTGGAAAGGGCTTTGGTATTGTTGCAAAATTTGAGATTACCATGCTGAGGACAAACTTTTGCCATATAAAAATATTATAAATATTTGATGCAATAAATCTACTTTCAAATGTTTAACCCAACTCTGATTTGATGATGAATTTACTTTATTATAATTTAAGGCTGATGGATAGCCTTTAGCATTATAAAGAGTGGAAAGCTTATTTAGGAGATATCAAATTGATATGGTTATGATAAACTTAAAAACCATATATTAAAGGTTGGGTATATACTTTTATTTTAAAATCGTCATTTATACGTCACCCAATTTTTTCTCATAATATAAATAGAAAAAATGTATTGTGGAGTATATTGATGAAGTTAAATTGTTGAAAAATGATAACCCCCCCTATATCTTTATAATTTCATATTAATGATGATTGAATCTCATAGGAAAGATTCATAAGACTTTTATAACGATGGCTAAGATGAATCAGCTAATATGTTTCCAAGAATGACAAATCATGATCTCAATACGGCAATGATCTTTCTCCAGCAGCATTATAACAAAAACATTCATAGCTCTGAACTTGTCAATTATTGCTTTCGATGCCACAATCCTCAGTTTTTTGAAGCTTACAATCAGTTTAGACAAGCCAATCACTCTGAACTTTAATAACCGAAGATATCAAATTTTTACGAAAATTCAGCCTTTGTTGATTTAAAATAAATTGGAAAAAGAATACATAAGTAAAACTATTAATTTCCTTGGCCAACCATTGGTCCAGTCCCCAAAAATATCCTGTCAATCATGAATCAACTTTTTTAAGAGAATGGATATATACCCAATTTCGAACGATTTTTACTATATTTTCCTACTTATTTGGAAAAACATGTTTCTCTTGAAAAGACCTTATTTGATAGTGATAAAGTCGACAATAATATCGCATATTTTCTTGCTTTGTGTGGAGCAGCAGAAGCTGGTTCATCCTATATGATAGCACGCTGGTTAAAAAGATTTTTGAGGGAGGGAGGTTAGTTATAATGGATAACTAAGGGTAATTTTCCTAAAAAGCTAAATTGTATTATTCATCTGAATAGACTGATGAACAGGGCTTCTTGGTTAATAACTCCTAACACCATTTAATAAATACTTTAAAATTAACTTTTCCATTTAAGTTCAAATTAACTAGCAATCTATATTCAAATATTGGCCTATTCACATCAAAATTCAACCATTGCTTTAGCAATTGGACTATTACCCTAAGAAACGTCAAACTTTGACAGCCTTAACTTGCAGGAGATTATAAACATAAAGAATGAATATGATTCTAAATTTTATGAATCATCAAATTAATTTAAATAAAAACTGGCTGAAATAATTCCAGTCATTTAATAGTTCGACAGTAATGATAGTTAAAATTAATCAAAAAACGAATTTAAGTAATAAATTGCAATGAGTAAAAGGATATTAAAAAAGTCAATGCGTAAACATTAATTTATTGACACTTATATGAAAGAAATCGGAAATTAACTAACTAAACAATAACTTTCTCAAAAAATTAATAAATTGTTAGAACCCCTTTTGCCTCCTTTTCAAGTTATAGAAAAAAGAAAAGAAAACGTACATCCTAATTTGGATTATTCAGTAATTTTATAGTCATCTAGTAATACAACTATAAATTCATGGCCTATCCAATTTTGCATAATCTCACTCAAAGTATGGCCGATAGGATTTAAAATTTAATTGCTTACAGCGAAGTCATGACAAGGGGCAAGTACTACTTAATTAAAATAGTTTTGGTAGTGAAAAACTCAATAATATGACAGATACGAAGGAAATTAGGAAAGCTGTTCGTTATTATGCTGAAAATCTCTGTGGATATACTCACCAATAATATGATTTTAAAAATAATGTTGGTGCTCTTTTGACAATGGCTCTCAAATTTTATATAAGATTGGTCATGCTATCTCCCATTCACATCACCAAGCAAGTCATACGAGAGACTAATCATTAAGATGGACAAATTGAGTGCTTCGATCTTGGCCATTTAGCCCTGATAATTGCAAGTAACCTCCTTCTTATGCAGATACAAAGATGAGTCTGTAACTAACACTAACGACTCAAGCCTTTGAATTGTGAGACGCCGAGTGTGCTGATTTATATTGTCGTGAATATGGATCAATTCTTTGATCATTTACAATAATTATAAATAATTGAATCATTTCAGATAATAAGCGTCGTAGTTGATATATGGAACTACTATTGGTCCTCCTCTCCCTTTCGGCAGGACGAACTACAAGTCAAATTGGTCCATTTCTCGAGAATGGGAATTTTTGCCCCGCCTTTACTCCGAAGTCATTGAGCAAGGCAAATTATTATTTTATATTTTTTTGATAGGCTTTAAAGTTGGACTAACGTTTTCCTTATCTTCCTTTTTGCTGGCTAGTCTGTTTTTAGGCTTATTTGAAAATCTAAGAATGGCTGATTTAGTGTTCATAGCTTCCGTCCAAAGATCATCTTCACCTTGCTCCTAGCTTGATTTCTTTTACGTTAATGATGGAATACTCACTAAATCTGCAGTTATCGAATTTGGGTCGTTATCTTTAAGGGGCCTTCATTTAATTATGAATTACTCTTTATTTTCGAGCCTCATGTTAATGTTTTTCAAGCATCTGTTGTTTGTCTTTTTATCATCATTCTTTTTGGATCGAACTGAAAATTACAATAAAGTTACGGTCCTTTAAATTGATATTCTTTTAGGAGACCTTTAATATATTAGTATCTTTATTTCTCTACGGTACACAAGCTCCCATCGCCAAATATTCTATAGACTAATAATATAACAATGATTGCTATTTCATGCTTTTTCTTCCAAACTATAAAGAAAAAGAAAATATCATAGAAATATCAACAGAGGAAATATTTATTTCACCTTGAGGTTTGTCTCTATTTTAAAGTTAGTAATTTGCAAAAAAGTTTATCAAAATATAATAACTGAATATTGATCGAATTTATGTAAATCAGAATTATGCATTTCCAGGGGTTCGTGGGAAACAAGATACATCTCGAATATTTTCAACTCCTGTAGTCATCATGACCAGCCTTTCAAATCCAAGCCCAAATCCTCCATGGGGAACAGTTCCGTTTCTTCTCAACTCAAGATACCACCAATAGTCTTCCTTATGCAATTTTAATTCTTAAATTCTAGCCTCAAGAACTTATAGTCGTTCTTCTCTTTGAGATCCACCAATAATTTCACCGACCTATGGAGCCAAAATATCGAAAGATGCAACAGTTTTATGATCCTCATTCTGACGCATATAAAAGGCTTTAATGTTCTTGGGATAGTTATACAGGATGACAGGTTTATGGAATACGTGATCACATAGATAGCGTTCATGCTCTGAGGCCAAATCTACTCCCCAAAAGACATCATTTTCGAAAACAACTCCCTTTGCAATGACCTAAATATTTAGACAGTTACTTTTAGTAAAATATCGATAGCTTAGGTATAAGAAGCCCTGCCAAATGGACCTTTCACAAGGTTAGTTAAATATTCAAGATGGCCTTTTTTTTTCTTATCGAAGAATTACAGATCTTACTTGTTGTTCTATAAAATGAATTTGATGCAGAATTGAACATATGCCTCAGCACATTACATAGTATCGAAGACATCTGCGAAGGCTAATTCTGGCTCAATCATCCAAAATTCAGCAATATGTCTACTGGTGTGTGAAACCTCGGCTCTGAAGGTGGGACCAAATGTATAAACGTTGGAAAGAGCACAACAAAAGTTTTCGACAGCAAGCTGACCTGAAACTGTTAGGTTTGTTACTTTTTTAAAGAATTCCTTGGTATAATCAATTTTTCCGTTCACTTGAGGAATATCACTAATGTTGCCTGATTGAGGAAGGACGGTGGTGACTTGGAACATTTATCCAGCACCTTCGCAGTCGGCACCAGTGATGAGTGGAGTGTGAATATAAAGAAATCCGTTATTTTGGAAGAACTGATGAGTGGCATAAGCAAGGTTGTTTTTAATTCTAGTCATGGCTGCAAATAATTGAGTTCTTGGTCGAAGGTGAGCAATATCTCTCAAAGATTCGAGTGAAATATCTTTACTGTTTAAAGGATACTTGTCATCGTCACAACGTCCATAAACTTGAATTCTTTAATAAGGTTGTCCGTTTAATTTTAATTCAATGGTTTGCCCTTTGCCAATCGATTTTTCAATTAATCCTGTGATACGGAAAGAATATCCGGTTTTGGCTTTTTTCAAATCTTACCAGTTTGGAACAGCACTATCAATAACAACTTGGAGAGGAACGTTGTTTGATCCATCTGTCAGTTTGATGAATAAAAGAGTATCTTTGGCTTGAAGTCTCGCCTCTCTTGCCCATCCTACCACGGTCACTTGTTTGTCGACATATTGTTCCCAGTGAGCCAAAAGATAGCTCAGCCTAACGTTAGTGCCAACCACAGTTTGAGGTTTATTTTTTTTTGAGAAGCTTTCTGGGAGTTAGAATGAGTTGAAACTGTTGAGGCGATTTTCAATTCCCTCAATTTTAGTGGGGAGAGGAAAATCAATGTTGACAGGTTTAATCACAACTTTCTTAGGTTTTTTGACTGCATGAATGAGGTACTTCGATAGGAGTCTGTTCATTTCGTCCATTTCACGAATGTAAAAGAAATATTATAAGTCTTATTTAAAATTAAGCAAAAATAAATATCTTAATCAACAAAGAATGAACTAGATTGATCAATTCTGATCTCCAATAATTCTAGACTGGCTACAAACATTTTAAGTTTTCACTTTATTATTGAGGATTTGATAAAATATACTGTTTTAATCCATTCTTGAAATAATAACATGCTGGCAATGGATCTTCACAGTCGTTTATTAAATAACATATTCACAATGGACTTAAAGTTTATCATGTAAAAGTCATCACATTTAATCCTCTGACTCGAATATTTCATCTCCTTCTTGATGACGCTGATTTCTTAAAAGTTGCTCGCAGCTTAAACAGACCCATTATTATGCAGGTGGAAGATCGCTATTCAATCTGACGTCGCAATAAGTATGGCAATATGCATATTAGCAATATTAACATTAAAGGAGTCGCTAGAAATCGTCATTTCTGCCACAAACATAGCATGGTTCATCCATAGGATCATCAAATTATTCATTCAATCTGGCTTCTTGAACGTGCACCGTTCTCCTTCCATATCTTATTTGATTGAAGACTGCACGACAATAAGGGCATTTATTTGAAAATTTACTGCTTTCGAGGATGCAACTATAACAAAAAATATGTTTGCAGGCCAATCTTCCAATCTTTTTTTCATCCATGTCCTTGAGATCAGTCAGACAGATAGAGCATTACACTATATTTTAGTCTCTTCTTTATAATTTAACTTTATTTGGCACAGTTGCCAGTCGCTTTAACTTCTTTTTTAAACATTATTGATTTGTTATTTTTTTCACAAAAACAAGGCTTTCATCTTCTTCATTAGAGTCCTAATCATTGATAATGACTGCTTCACGTTTTAAAGATTTTGCAGGTCGTTACTACACTCTCCGTTTTTTTAAATTGATACTCGAAAGCAATGAGGGAAATTTGATATTGTGATTATGAGATATTAACTGCTGATTAAGAACTGTTTCTCTTGCTGAATCCTCAATATCGCTATCTGATGCTGGTGTTTTATCTATGATTATTAGTTTCGATTGAGTGATGAGCTTGAACCGCGGGTGTAACATTATTTTAAATTATATTATTTCCCTCGCATATAAAAACACTATAATTATTTGCCTACACAAGTGAACATCAAACTCACTGATAGGTAAAGTGTTTTATTTTGATAAATGATGTTTTACAATCTATTTATGAAGATATTTATTTTATGTAAATTGTTAGAAAGTGGTGATGACAATTTTTATTCCATTACATGAAAGAGAAACTATGGATTTAAGACCTCATTGATGATTAAATTTTATGACATCATTTATGATGCCATCGAAAAAAGTAAATATTTAATAATAATTCAATTTCCAATCTGCCAACAACTCATGAACGACTATGAGTATCTCTTTAAGTTTATCTTGATTGGCGATTCAAGTAAGCAACACCCTATATAGATGTTGGAAAAAGCTGCTTACTTTTAAGATTTCTAGAGGGAAGATTCAAAAATCAACACGAACCTACTTTAGGGGTTGAGTTTGGGTCAAAGATCTGTAACATCAAGGAGAAGAAAGTTAAGCTGCAAGTTTGGGACACAGCTGGGCAAGAATCCTTCAAGTCAATTACTAGAGCATATTACAAAGGATCAATAGGCGCACTTCTTGTTTTTGATATTAGCTCATAGAGTACGTTCAATAATTTAAAAAATTGGCTTTATGAGCTGAGGAATCACTCTCATCAAAAAATGCGGATATTTTTGATTGGAAACAAAAGTGACCTCTCCAGGGAAAGAGAGGTTTCAGAAGAGACAATTAACAGCTTTGTGAAAGAGTCGAAGATTGATCAGTATTTTTAGACTTCTGCACTAAATGGAGTCAATGTGGAGAAACCGTTTTTAGAAATGGGAGTAACGATTTTGTAAGCTATATAAAATGGAGTGATCAATCCAACTGAAGATTCCGCTTTTGGAGTGAAAGGAAAATCAGTCAAAGGTAAATATCCAAACGAAAGAGTGAGCATTTCTTCAGAGCCTCTGAAGTTAAAGTAAAGTTAAAGATGTGCATGCTGATTTATTTATTTTTCTTACCTCCAAATTATCTATATCGATAATTATTAAATCATGTAAAAAAAGGCGGAAGAGGGTTTACGATTGGGCCGTGCCTATCAGGAAATCAATCTAATAGACGAAGATGATCACGCGGTTCTTAATCGTTAAAAAGGGTCCAAGGAAATTAAAGAAATTTTGAAATCCAACCCCAAATCTACAGAAGTATCCATCGAGAGGCAGCCATTTTATTATGAGGAAGTTGATCATAGAATTGAAGAGGTCGGAATTATGGCGATCAAATAAGTGAGATATGTAACAGAAAGAGAGTGGGAAAAGATGATTGCTCTGCAGAAAAACAATCAGTAGATCTGGAAGTATCTGGAGCAAATCAGCAGATACGAGAAGAAGCACGAGATTGCAAGCAAGATACCGAGGAACGGTAAAGGCCAGTTCTCTAAGCTCAACAAATAGTAGAATATTACACCCGAATCAGCTTTCCCAAAATAAAAAATGATAAAGAAAAGGGGCAGACCCAGGAAAGCTGATTCCAAAAGTAGTTAAATGTGATTTAAAGATCTTTCTATGCATACAGTGAATTTATTACAAAAAATGCTTTAAGCTTATTGATAGTATTAAAGTATCACCCCCCTGCAAATTATAGCTGCAGCAGTATCTTTGGCGTCTTCTCGCTCGGATCCACTTCTCTTAAAGTCAGTATCTATGATCCCCTGTAATAAAATCGAAAAAGAGAAAGAAATCCCTCGAGGTCAAATACGGCGATCAATATTTCTTTGAGCTCACTGAGCTTTCTCGTCTTACTGAAAAAGAACTTTTTTATTTGGATGCCGCTCCTCGAAATTGGGCATTAAATCTCGACCACTGAGTTGTCAGACTACATTCCTACTTGACTATCTTAATATTATCGCAAAGTGACCAAATTGAGATAGTATAATTACATTTGAAAATCATCGCACTTATGAGCAAATACTCAATGCAACTGCGCTAATTTGTGAACTCAGTCCACCGAAACGTTGTTGCTTTCCCCAAAAAAGAAGTGAGTAATTATGCCGATAAAAACCAAGTGAGTGGAGAAGAAATTACGAATCTATTCCATGACATTTGTGAGCAGTACCAACAGGAAATTGAGTGTTACAGAGACCTAGTTGTCTTGCTTTTCCTTTCTCTCACTAAAAACTTAACTGCCCTTATTGATGAGGGACTAAACTTTGTCGAGGGACTCATGAGATCAAGGCTGATCTTGCTTATTTTTAAGAACAAAAACTAATTTTGTCTTGACCAGATCCTTGTTTTCATGGAATAGACCCTTGATCTGCTCGTTTTGAGGTGCTTATAGAATAACTTTGAACTGAAGCTCCTTGGCTTACTGTCCAAAGTTAATAGAAAAGATATCAAGTTTAATTAAATCAATTTCCTTTTATAGTACGCTGTCATTAAAAAAATATAAAAATATCTGGAATAGCAAAGCTGGAATCAATTTAAAAACGCAATTAAAGGGATTTTGATATCAGCAAAACTTAAGTATTTGGAGAATAAAGTCAATACTCTTCATTTCAAGTGGATTACCATGCTGAGACAGTAAGAGGACAAATACGAGTCTTATCAGTTGCAATTTATCAATACTAATCGGCTTTTAAAGGTTAAAGATATTCAAAATAATCAAACTCTACCCATATGGGTTCAGTAATCATATTTTAGAATACCCAAACCTCTCACTATGGTCCCATTTAAAAGTAAAAAAGTACTATAGGTATTTCAATTCCTGTCGTATGTATAAATTTTTGCAAGCAGTCCACTTATCGAGTAATTTGATGGCTATGTCAATGATGAATAATTTACTCCATTATTCTAAAAATTTCTATTGGGTTACTCCATCGGCTAAGGAGATTATCAATTTAGCTGGCAGAAATTTCAAGAATCACTTGATTCAATTCGTAAAAAAACACTCATGCAAGAGCAGTGCTACCGAAATGCCATAGCATCAGAACTCTCGACAATATTCAAAGACAATTCTAATTCATGATTTATTTCACTTTATAAGCCAATTCATTGCTCTTGATATTTATGTTAATTCATTAGTGTGAGAATAATCAAATTAGTATAGTGTGAAATAATAAGATTCTATTAATTTGGATTATCAATGCTTATTTTTGAGAGATTCCAAAGGGTCCTTTTTTCCACAGAGAGGATATATTTTTTTCCTTGAAATACGAATTGCGCCTTCCATGTAGCCACCGTGCTAATCTGAAAAATCTGATCCCAAAATAATTATATTCTTTTAATCTCCCTGATGTGCTTAGGTTGTATCTAATCCTTGCTCACATATTGCCTTATAAACACCAGGACCAGTGGTTGCTTAGTAGGTGCTTTTTATATATGGATTTTGAGAAAGACTTCTTGCGAATATGGCTACTTATTTTAAGCATTCACTTTCTATATTTCCTTTCAGATAAACATCGGCTACAATACGCATGCACTTTCTCATATTAACTTCGTACCATCTCTTTTTGAGATCTTCACCTTTGGCATTTCCACACTCAGCTAGAACCTATTTGTTCCAGGATTCAAAACCATCAGCTAAGAAAACAAAAGCCAAAATTCCAATACTTTCATCCTTTGGAGTAAGATCAACCAGTTCATTCATTGAAAATTTATGAGAAAAGGAAGCATAACCAGTGTTCTGAGGTCTCCACCAAGGTTTTTTGAAAACCATAGCCATTCGAGTCATATTGCAAGTAAGTTGGTTTTCTATAATAAGCCTTTTTCCAATTGATAAAGAAGTAAACTGTATGCGGCCAATGGTAGCAGCAGGAAGACAAATAATAGCCTTCTCACAGCTATAGTTTTCTCCCTTTTCGGTAAAAACCACTACAGGACTTTGATGATTTTTTACTTATATTACTGGATTGTTCAGTTTGATTAGATCATCAATCTTTTTACCATTGGCCTGTTTATTAAAGATTTACTGGATCTCATTTTTCATTCTTTTGATCAATTAAGACATTCCTTGTTCGACTCTAAAACCATCAATATTGGCATTTTGCTCACCTATATAAAATCTAACGTTTGCGAGAGCAGATTATTCATCGTTAGTGAACAGTTGTATGGCCGTGAATTTATGGCAATTGACACATTAAAGAGTTTATATTTATTTAGCTAGAAGTTTAGTTAATTCTTCATCCTGAACTTAAGATTTAATAAACTCAAATGCAGTCATTGTATCATACTTTTCGAAGATGATACGTAGTTCTCTTTATTGCTCTTCAGTTAATTGACCTTTTTTCCTAATCAAACTCAGTTCATCAATTCTATCTGTATATTTTTTAATTGTAGAAAATAGTTTTAATATTTTAGAACGGTGCTGATTATAATATTCTCCAAGGCTTTTCATGTAGAGATAGTTATTTTTATCGAGTCCAAGCACATGCTTACCCTCTTAGTTTTGAGGATATAAAGTTAGTCCATATTTTTTCATATAAAAGTTCATAAAAGGCTGATCTTATGAAACCCATGTTGCCCCGCATTCAATGGGGAGTTTCCTAATTTTATCCTGTTGTAACCAAGGGAAATTGCAATTATAACAGTGTTCATCCACTGCCTGTCCAATCGTAAGCGTACAGATCCTTCCCCCTATTCTATCTGATGCTTCAAGAATGATAAAATCTTGATGATTTTATGCAAATATTAAAGCAGTTTGGAGAGCAGATATACCTCCCCCAATGATGACATACTTTACATGCTTTGAGATGATGCTTTCTGAAGAAGTTTTGCACTTTTGGCAGTTGATGTTTTGTTGAATGAGTCTCAATCGTTACATGAGTGTAAATATTAAAATGGATATTTTGATTATAATAGCTCAAATAGTAAATTTAACTTCATTTGTAACAAACAAATCATCTTTTTTTTTGAATATAACAATTAAATAAATCCGTCAAACGTCATCTCTTTCCATTTTAAAGTAAGTTAATTCCAAAATGCAGAAGATATTATCAGTTCTAATTCATTTTTTATGATGGCCTCCAGTGATAGTATTAATTCGATTCTTTTGCTGCATCTGGAAAATTTGATTTTACAACAATATCTTCTTATATTCTGCATTCTTTAATTTATGATTCAGTAGCTCAATCATAAAAGATTTTAAATCCTCTTTTTTTTATTGCGGTTGCTCGAAATCATCAGCTAAATTACTGCGTTGAATCGACTCAATCGATTTTGAATTGTTACAAACCTAGTGAGAGCGGTTTTCATTTATATTTTCTTTTAGTAATATTTGATTAATTGGTAATGAACTCTTCTCATTTTATTATTTTGATGACACTTCAGAATTGGCTTGCAAATTTAGATAGTTTTCTACTTAACTCTATGAAAGGTCATCTTCATCTTTTAATTCATTTTTACTATTGATTTTTTTCTATTAGGAATTATTACTATTTTTCCCACTGCTGATGCTGTGCTTAGAAGATGTTGATAACTTATAATTTTTCATGTTATTGGAGTTGAGTGGAGGCTCATCTGTAAGTGAAAAGATAATAAACCCTTTTTGCTCAATGATTCCTCTTAGATATTATTTTTTATCAGTAAAATTATCACTAAGGCAAAGATTAATGCTTCCTATATTGACTACCCTATTGCTTGAGTTAATTGCTATTAGATAGAGACCCAACTCATTTATATGACGTTGGGAATAGACTATTTATAGATTCTAATTAACTTTGTGAGAGATGGGCTTTGCAAAAAATTACATCTCTGACTTAGTTGTAGTCATTTCTTTTTCTCTTCGCTTTACGATAAACTGAATAGTGCATTATTTGAAGGGAGCTTTGACGTAAAGTTCTTTAATATTGATATATTTTTTGGGCATTACAAATTATTATAAATTAGATTCATTCCAACGGATGCCTAAATGGATTTTCAACAAAGAAAATTTAATACTAGATCTTTAATTTCAGGCTTTTCTTGAAACGATATCAAGCATCGGATTATATTTCACTATTTTGTAATTATTTATCAAAATATTTGAAAATGGTTAAAGTGCAGCAAGAAATCATAACTTTATTTTAGTTTTTGAACATCTCATATGGAAATAATAGGCTGTGTTTAGTAGTGATTTAAAACTAAAATAAGCATATTAACTTATAAATTATATATTTGTACCGCCATGATTGATATCTAGCTGTTTCCCAGATACCTTTCACATCAACTCAAAACTCAACTCAACGCCACAGTCGTCGGAAAATTAGTGGAAATCAATAAAAAGAGGGGCTCTATTATACTCTAGACTGATCCAGAAAGTATTCATATATCGATACAGCCAAACTCAATGTTGAAGTATTTGTGCCAGACCCCGAATAAGTGACTAATTTTGTGCTATCTAAGTTCTATGAAGCACGTGGGGTGTGCCGAAGCAGCAAATAGCTATAATCGAAAGGGTATACATGCTTTGGGTCTGAATTTGGTATTAATTTTACTAGTTAGATTTGACAAGCTACAATCAGATGCTTCAATTAGCAACAAAAGAATTCAAAACAATTTTTTACCCTTGATTTCATTACCTTCTTTATGTTTAACTCACTATTTATTAAGTATAATAAACCTTATATAATTAAAATTAGATAGAAAAAATAGAAAAAATTAAATTCAAAATAATCTCAAACTTAAATAGAATCATCTAATGGTCAATTATCTGTAATATTTACTAAAGAGAAAAATTCAAGCAAAAAATAAGGTAAATATCAATCAAATTCTCTGTGTCCTTCCCAGTTAGGTGGGGCTTAGCCATTATGTTCTTATATAAACTTGATTAAACTGCCTGTGGGCCCATCAACACCCTAAGGTGCAAAGCTTTGAGCAACTGTAAGTTAACTCAATGCTTTATCCCATTCTCCCGATAAATAGTGTTTGAAGCCTATACTAAATTAATGAGCAAATTTAGAGGTGTACGGCTATTGCATAATTTTAATATCTTCATCCATCCAAAGATTAGTTGTAGTGCCCTCCTTGTTTATATCTTCTAACAAAGCTTTACGATTACGATTTTGGTTAACTTTAGCTTTTCTCTTTTCTTTATCATTTAATTGTATTGGCTGATTAGGTCCAATTTCTTAGAATAAATGCTTTGGAACTATATCAATAGTATATAAATCCATGACTTAAGTCTATCCTGTAGCAATTACTCGATCAATGTGGCGTAGATTAGATTTATTCTCAGTCATAATATTGTAAACTGCACCAGTAATAAGCATACTTGCTCCATACGCCTTAGTGCCTCCTTAGAGCCGACTAGCCATGTGAACATGAGGACTTAAGTAACTGGCATCGATTTTATACTCTGATCCGATGGGACCTTCAATAGACCAACCCATATGCAGTCCAAATCCCATCTTTACTCCTGCATAGTTGGGAATTCTTCCTTGTAATCCCTTATTATTTTTATATTTCTGCATGGCAAAAGACTTGGTAATTTAGGAAATCATTTTTATGAGAGATAAAACAGCCAAATCAGCTAATTGCTTTACTCTATTGGAAGGAATTAAATCTATGACTTCCTAAGCTTCTGTTTCAGTGATTTTGTAGTCTTCATGAGAAAATTTCCACACAAGCAAGAAAGCATCTCCAATGTTTTTATTGGGGCCTCCTAAATGTTCATAGACACATCGATGACAAATTTAAGCGATTTCATTGACAAAAACCATGACATCAGCTTCTAAAATTTAGGTGGCATCAGTGAAATTTCTAATATCACAAAATCCATAGAGTGCCATAATCTTTTGACCAGGAATCATAACATTGATGATGCGGGGATCTTCAATAACTCTACAGATAATTTCAGTTCCAGCCTATCCAAATCCAATCGCCAGTAACGAGCCTATTTTTATAATAGTGTTTAGCAATATCTTGGGTTCTGTGTTTGGAATTGATTCATCTGCCCCTTAAATATCTTCCAGGCACATGTTCCTTTCTTCGATTTATCTTAAAGCATTCAGTGGATGAATAGCTATTTTTCTGACAGTATCGAACATTTCTTAAAGCGGAGCGATAGCAGCAAATTAGAGATCATTAGAAAAGAGCATGGTTGCTAATATAAGAAGAATGCAAACAAAGACAGTCCTAGCAATACTGAAAATGGCAATTTGTTTGTTGTACCAAGAAATATCATAGGCCGCTGTATAATTGTTTCCACCATAATAATCCAGATCTTAAGACCGATAATCATTTTGAATTTGATTTATAGAATTAGAGTAGCTGGCATAGTCGTCAGGAAATGTATCAGTTATGTTGGATGTAGTAATTGTAAAATAAACCATTGGATTTAAGAATGATGTTCTGGAATATGAAATATAATCGTTAGCTCGGTTTTGATACTAAGAAGGAAGGTTGACAGCGAAGTATACCAAATCATTCATACTTTCATCATAGACTGACAGAGCGGAAAACCAGGTTGATCCATCCAGCAGTGGGATCGATATCAAAATCAAAATAATTAGTAAAATTACATTTTTTTGAATTTAGTTTTGCACTTTGGAACCCACATTAGATTGTTGCGGAATAGCGATATCTTGATCACTTGCAGGGTCGTTTATTTTTTTCATTGTGATATCAAAGCGAGATTTTTTGGTATAAGTATTTTCAATTTTATCTTATTTTTCTTTCTAATTGGGCTCTTATTCAATTTTATCTAAATTTGAAAATTTATCCCCGTCATTGGGAGATAATTCTCCCACTTTAGTAAAAGAACCCATCTTCTATAAAGATTATATTGCTGGCTTTTAGTAAATTACACCTTCGTGCTTCTTTTAAAATTCAGATTATTTATCAATGATGGCGTCTTGCTCCTGAAAGGGAAGGGCATGAACGGAAATTACATCCTTTTTTGAACCACCCTGAAAAACCATGCAATCTGTTTATTTTATTAAGCTCCATCTCTTGGAGGGTATTTTTTACATGTGTCTCAGGGAGTTTAATTTTTCTATATTTTTGAGAGATGTAAGCCTTGAGTGAATAGAACTTAACCTTTGCGACATTTTCTTTGGTATTACAGGTTCTTCTTTTTTTGACAAATCTTTAGTAAGCATTTTCATTTGTTTCATGATTTTGATCATACGAATTAATCGAATTAATCTAACCGTCCTTGTCCCTAGACGTGCTGCTCTTGAAGCTCTGGTTATTTGAGTAATATTTGCTGCATTCTTTCCTCCACCAGATATATATTGAGTGATCCATACTAAATCAAAGGCCATTGTTATAGTGGAGATGATATCAAGCCAAAAATAATATTTTAGGAAGTAGTCCTTCTGAATCACAATACACTTACTTGGAATATAGACAATATGATGATTTCGATCGTATAGTATATCATGCAAATGAGGGTGATAATTGAGAATACTATGTCTGCACTAGGAGGAAAACCTAACTAGCGTACATCATCTGAAAAGAGTGTATACAGCATGATGGTGGTAGTCAGAATCGCATAAATGCCACTTTCGAAGATTTGATTTATTTTCTAAATTTTTATTGAGACTTACCTGTCCGAGCTCAGTATCTCCTTGATAAAGGGACCACTGGTCCTGCGGCTTTTGGCTTTCTATATTTTTGACTGATTTATCTTTGACTTTCTTGCCCATTGGCTATTTCTAAAATAATTCAAATAATATATTTCTATTTTGGATTAGTTGCCTTTTATAGCGAGACCTAATTGAATTTATTTGCGATTGAAACTTCGTCAAAATTTAAAGAATTGTCTAAATCATGATTTATTTTCAAATATATTTTTAATTTGAAGGACAGCAGATAAATAATAACCTTATTAATTTAAACATTATATGATGCTGACTTGCATTTGGGGTTGG
>Ga0302185_10000424_pt1 | contig 32829 bp, 21 predicted proteins | sample II_Bog_E1_1_FD_200231 | JGI IMG/M metagenome (GOLD analysis project Ga0302185, IMG submission 200231) | Peat permafrost microbial communities from Stordalen Mire near Abisko, Sweden - II_Bog_E1_2 | ecosystem: Environmental > Terrestrial > Soil > Wetlands > Peat | place: Sweden: Abisko... | reverse complement strand
ATGAGTTAAAGGGAACCATTATGCAGGGGTAGTCTTTTGAGGAGTATGCTAGTCTCACAAAAGGCTGCCTAAGAAGATATACAATCAAAGCGGCTTAAGATTCAGTTGTGATGGCTTTAGGAGTTTAAGATATCGAGAATGCTCTTGGAAGAAGCCTTCCACTTATAATTTTAAGAAATGAAGCTAGAAATGCATTGAAGAGTTCAAAGATTTTTAAGAATCTTAGTGAATAATACCTTTAGAGGATAATTGATGGTTTCAAATTAAGAAATGTAAATAAAGGAGAATATCTCATTAGAAAGCAAGATTCCTGCTCAAACATTATTTTCTTTGTAGCCTCTGGCTAATATGTTATCTCCACCAACACCAAAAAGATGATCTTATATGGATAAAACTCTTTTGTTGATCCGCAAAGCACATACAAATACGATATTAAAATGAACTAAAATGGAAAAATAATCTGGTCTACTGCTGACGAAATGATTAAATCACTTGGATGTTCTCTCAAAGAGGCGACAAAGAAAAGTTAATTCATATAGTCTATGATTGAAAAATAAAGAAATAAATTAGCCACTCTAAAAGAATTGACAAAAGAATTAAAATTATAAAATTTATTGGTGATAAAAAAGCTTGGAGAAGGACAAATTGATAATGTTTTCCTTGTAACTGATCAGTCACGATAGCATTACTATGCATTAAAATGTATATCTAAACAATAAATAGTGCGGGCAAAACTTTAAAAGCATGTAATTAATGAAAAATAAGCTCTTTAAGTTGTATTATCTCCTTTTGTAGTACAGTATATACGCTCCTTTAAGGATGAAAACTTTGTCTATTTTCTGACTGAATTCATTAACGGCATCGAACTGTTTGAAGTCATAAGAATAATAGGATTACTTAATAGTAGTTAAACTTTGTTTTATGGCATGCAACTCCTCTATATTATCGAAAAAATGCATTAGAAATAATTTGTTTATCGTGATTTAAAACCTTAGAATGTGATAGTTTGTTCAGATGGTTATCTCAAATTAATTGATTTAGGTACTTGCAAGAAAATACACGGAACACAAAAAACGTTTACTATCATAGGAACTCCCAACTACATGGCTCCTTAAATATTAGCAGGCAAAGGTTATTCGTTTCCTGTTGATTTATGGTCATTGGGCATACTATTGTATGAATTCATGGCTGGATTTGTTCCCTATGGCTAAAACGTCGAAGATCCACTTCAAATATACCAATAAATTCTTAAAAAATCATTAAAATTTCCTAAAAATATGTTAAATCCTAATTTAAATGCTCTTATCATTCAGTTGCTAAATAAACATCCATAGTCGAGACTCAGTGGTTCGTTTGCAAACCTTAAAAAGCATCCAGCTTTTGAGGACTTTTAATGGGTATTTTATATGCTATAAAGCATGATCTTATCAGTAAAAGAATACAGCCAATTTTCTAATTGCCACAAGATAAAATGTTTAGGCTACTCAATAAAAAATTAAAATTTCCATCTTTAGCTGAAATTTTAAAATCCCCAATAAAAAAATCAATCAATCGCAATGATCTGGCCTCCGATTGGGATTCTATTTTTTGATCACTTTTTAACTCTTATTTGTCAGTTTATATGTGATTAATTATTATAAATCCAAAACAGTTTAGAGGAATTTAACTCGTATATTCTTTAATTTTAAATATTGGTAGTTTGACTGTGTCTGGAAATAGTTGAAGTTAGTTGAATTATCTATATAAATGTATTTGTAATATTAAAATGTTACAATAATAATAAAAACCCTTAAAATGGTCGTTTATTTTTTCATTAATAAAACTATTATGATTATTATGCATTATTTAATTATAAAAAGAAAGCTCTCCTAAAATTATAAAGAAATAGGATATTTTTAATTGTCTTAAAAATATGATATCATTGAAGCATACTTATCGCTAATTATTTATTTGCTGTTATTATTCGACCTGTACGACATGTTTGAGGCCTTTTTTTTAAAGAAAATTATGTCTTTAAATTTATTTGATCAGCATTTGATTGTTGCCCAGCAGTTTTATTCTTTATTTAAACTTAACTATCATCTTTTTGATTAAAAAAATTCATAGATTTAACTGCCGTCTTTGGACGTGTTTTTTGATAGGATTAAAATTGATTATTCTTTTTCGTTGTCTCCTCACTCTGAGCGTTGGATTCTTTTTAAGCTGTTTGATTGGATACAACTTGATTGGTGCTCAGTTCTGTATAAACGGTTCCGGTTTTAAGTTGAAAATAAGGAACGTTGGTAGTCTGCCTTGAGTGATTGTTATTAAATAAATCATTTCTCTTCATAAATTGTTCCTAGTCTACATTGCAAAGGCTGCCATTCATTGACATTTTACTTAAATTGAGTGTTTTCATGACTGTGGAAGCAAATGCCAATCCTCGTGCAGTTTTAATTTTTTGATTCTAATTAAAATGAGATGGTTTTTCATCTTTATGATAAGATTGACTTTTTTGTTAATATCGTCCAGCCTTTAAATTGGTGTTGCTTTCCTCATTATCAATATCTTTATTTTATAGGTGATAGCTTGTTCGTGGAGGATAGTTATTTTTAATAATTTTATCTGTTTCTTATTTAAATATTAGCAAATCTCCAGAGATATCAAAAGTAAATTTATGATTTTATCCTTTTTAAGTATGAGATTGCAGTAATTATTGCAGTTTACCTTTTCGTTAGTCTTTCTGCATAACAAACTTTTTACTTGCATTTTATTGACCGATAATAGTTTCTTTTCTTCGTATTCTCTGATCAAACTTTGCCTTTTCGATTATCTCATTGACTCTTATTGATTTTATTAACGTTATTTTATGCGGGGAATAATTACTTTGTTTTGTTCTTCATTAGACAGTTTAAGGCAATTATTTTATTTTTATTTAATCTATAAGGTATTTGCTCTGAGAAGATTGTCTTTTTTCTTACATGAAATTTTATTTTTAAAATGGTATAAAGACTCTAAATGACTAAACCTTTACTTTTATTTTCAATAGATTGGTCTAACTGAAGGTTCTTTTGTTTAGCTATATGCACTAAATCAATTGTTTGGCAAGAAAATTAATCTCTTCTAATATTTTTTGGAATTTAATCCTTTTTTAAAGATAGGTAATTATTTTTTTTTATGGTCTCAGCCCCATATCCTCCATGCATCATTACTCCATTATTCAGAGCTTATATTTTAGAATTGGAATAAGTAGGCACTTTTTCACGTGTTACAGCCTTATCATAAAGAAGGTTTTTGCCCTCTTTAATAATGTTGCCAATTATATGATTTACTATCGTCGTACTTTTCATGATTAGTTATATTTATCAATTATTTATTAGTTTCTATTTACAATTAATTATTAAGATTAATGGGGTGTGATTGCTTACGGCAAGCTAAAAGAGAAGCGCTAAAAGAAGACGAAGTAGTGAAAAAATCAAAGAACATTGAAGATAAACCATTGGACAATGAAAACAAACAAACTGATCGGGAAATGAAAATAAAAGCAAATGAAGTTGTAAATGGAAAGTACCTTGATTAATTGCCTCGAGAATAAGAAGTAAATAAATCTCCGCGGCCTGAGTTACCTTCTGATTACAAGAATATTTAGATAGACCCATAGAAACGCGAAGCTAGCAGAAAATCTATATAAACAAATAAAATGCAATCAAACTTCAATATTCCCCTAATTCCCAATTGAAAGCAACGCTTTAATATTGATATAATGAAGTCATTAATAATCCACAAATCAGATATTTTTATTCATTTCTTTTTTAAAGATAAAAGATTACGCTAATTAACTCAACATTTTTTAAGGAAAATAGTTAAAGCAATTAATGGCAAAGAGACCCGTAGTTAATAATAGATGATAATAAAATTTACACCAAAGTCATCTTTTAAAATTAATAACCAGTTTCTTGTATATTATTAAAAGAAATTTCCTTATTTACAGATATATATTCAATGCTGCCTTTTGATTCCAAATTATGCTAACTCCTTCAGTAACTGCTTTACTGGGTGGATGGGTAAATTATGTTCTATCTACAAACAAGATTTGTCGATTAAAGAAAACATTTTGGTTCTAGCATACTATAAGCTCCCGCTTTCTCTCATAAGAGCAATTGCCTCACTAATTTAAAGAGGATTTGATGTCTTTTTCATTAGAAGATAAAGTAATCTTTCTTTCTTTAAGAGGGTCGCATGGCCTAAGTGGTGAATAACTATTAAAGTTATTTTTCCCTAATGAATATCTTATCCATTATATCCCTTTGTACTCTTAAATTATTCACCTTATAAATTTAGTAAATCATCCTGAATCTGAAATGCCACCCCTAAATTTTCAACAAACCGAATCAAAAGTTATGTTTAATTCTGTGGAACATTCATTACAGCACAGACCATTCTGGCTGCCATTCTAGCCAGAACCCCTGTTTTATGAGCAGTCATTTGCAAGTATTGATCCTAAGTTGGATATTTGCCTTCCAGCTGATTGGTGTTGTGCCAGAGGATATCCCAACCCTGACCAATATGAAGCTGAACCATCTCCTATAGATATATTTCGTTTAATTTGGCCAATTGAAATGGAGAATATCGACCACTCTTTATTAAGGAGAGCATAGGAGCGTAATACATAAAATTGCCTGAATTTATGGCCACGTCTGTTCCATAAATAAGATGTACGCAGGGTTTATTGCGGCGAATTGTGCTAAATAGAGACAAATGTACCTAGAATCTTAAATATCGTCAACTAAAAGAGTACCATTGTGTACTATTTCGCATAATGCAGCAATGGGATATATCTCTTCTTTTTAATGGTTGTAGAGCTACGCTATGAGCATGCATAAGACGGGCCTCCATCTTTTTCCTCCCCTATCCAATAAATCCCAAATTGGTAGGCTAAATGTTTTAGTTAAACTTTCAAGGTCATTATTATCCTTGGTGAAACGTAGATTATTACTTATTTTGTGTAGTGATTCATTATTATACTTACGTGGAATAATGTTCTCCATTGCCTACGAACGACTAAAATGTTAGGAATAGCTTTTAAGCACACTTTCTATTGAAAGCAATGGCTGTTTAGTAGTTGAGCAGCAATAGAATGAACGACATTTCATAAATCTTTTAGCGTTTAAAAATACTTGTTTCATCATTTTTTTCTACAATTAATTTATAATAATAGAATTAATTCGCTAAAAAGTATTTTTTGTGCTTCTTCTTTTAGTTTTAATCATTCGAAATTTTAATCATGTATAACTAGATATACGATTATTTAATCGAGTGACAAAGTAGAATCTTTATTATAAATTGAGACTTAAATATATTAACTAATAGCTTACAAGCTTAGTTAAGTTAAGATTATGTAAAATGTGGATACTTTTTAAAGAATAATTATCTTTTGTCATATATGGCATTGTTAACAAAGGAGATTCTTTTATGGAGAAGCTCAATTATAAGTGATTAACTTATTTATGCAGATTATATAAATCAATTTATTTAACAACTAACAAATGGATTCATATCTAATGAATTAAACAGAAGTATTCTTCCATTTGACTTAAATATTCATACAGATCAACTGTTTTTCATATTTAGACGATGATTGATGTAAGAAGATAAACTGCGCAGATTAGAGAATCTGCTAAAAGGGTGTAACCAACACCTCCAAATTTAAATTCATTACTTAAAATATTTTTCCTATTTTTCTTCTCTGGGTCTCCATCTCCTATGAGGAGAGATAGGAGAGGTTCAAATTGATCATTAAAGCCCACTCCAACTAAGCAAGTGATCGGATGGTCGAATTTAAATTTCTTATTTATGTTCAAACTATCCTTTATCTATTTGGACAAAACGGAAGTATCGAAAGGTATATTTTTCTAGTGGCAAAACTTGAAAGAATCGGCCAACTGTCCAGCAGCTTTGGATAGGTATTCATTATATGTAATAGGAAGAAGTTCACGATCGTTATAAATCTCTCCTAAGAGTAAGTTGACTGGCTGTCTACCTTATAGTGTTTTGATTGATTTGTAAGGCTGAAACGGAGAGAACATCAAGTTATCTTTGTTAAAATATGACTTTTTGTTTTAGAGTAGGGTGTTAATAATGGAAGGGTCTGATCTAAACAGATTTAACTAATGCCACAGCACCTTTGAGTCAATTTATCTTCTGCCATTTAGACATTCCTTATTTTATTTTTCTAATAATATTTTTGATTTGCCTTTTTCGTACTAATTTCTTTGCATCTGATAATTATTGATTAAAATTTAATTCTAAATAATTTAATTCAAAAGTTCAGTACCTAATTCAATTTATAATTGTGGAGAGTAAACATAAATCAATTTTTAATAGTTTACTAAATTACCAGTGTTTTTATGATTGAACAAATTATTTCTTCGTTAAAGTTAAATACAAACCTAATTATAATTTGACAAATATTTGCTCGATTTCATTCAGAAATCAACCTTTTTACATCTTAGAAATGATTTAATTTTCAATCATCATTTGAACGAGAGTAATTCAACCTCAAAGATAAGAGTGGAGTTAGCGGGAATCAAACCACCTCCTACTGCTTGTTTGCCATATGCATAGTTGGGAGGACAGGTAAGAAGAGCCTTCTATCCAATGCTCATTTGCGCAACACCTTCGTCCCATCCCTTGATTACTTCTCCTTGTCCAAGATTAAAAGTAAAGGGTTCTTTTCTGGTAACTGATGAATCAAAGACTTTTCCGTTGGTTAATTTGCCCGTATAATGTACGGTGACTTTGCTACCAACCTTGGGCTTAACTCCATTTCCTGGTTTGGTGGTTTAAACGGTGAAAGACATATCTTAATTAATTGAATTTAAATTCTTATTTATTTATTCAATTAAAAAATATGAAAAATGGCAATCCAAATAGAAACAATAATTTTTTTATAATGCCCTTGATTAATAAAACAAAACACATCAACAAAGTTAAAAAATTAACTTTATTTAATTTAGAGAATTTGGTTTGTATAAAAGAGGCAAAGTTATTGTACAGTCCAAAATCAAGTTAGAAGTGATTTTCTTTCCAATTCTTGTCTTTTTTGACTTTTAGGAGGCTATAAAGAACTTAATAATTTAAGCAGTTCGTCAATACTAAATTGCCCCATTTCTTTTGATTCGTCTCTTTTGCGTAAATTGATAGATTTTTCCTTCATTTATTCCTTACCGATAACGCCTATGAAATTAAAACTGGCAAGCTGAGCATTTCTAATTTTTTTGTTAAAGTTATCGCTACTTCTGTCGACTTAGACTGCATAGCCTTTGAGAAGTAAAGTATTATACACTTGTTATGTGAATTAATTAGCTTATTTACAAATAGCAATGAGCATGATTTGTCTTGGGGAAATCCAAAAATCCCACTTTCCACCAGTATGTTCACAGAGAATGGCTATAAATCTTTAAAGAGAACCAAAAACAGCTCGATGCACGATGACAGGTCTTGTAAATCCGTTTTTAAGAGGAGCCACTTTGGCATATCCTTTATAAATTTAAAAGTACTTGCTTCCATTTAGCTCATAGTTTCTTTATGTTGCCCTAAAGTTTAAATAGATTAGGAGCCACTGGATTTGTGATGAGTACATGATGAATTTTATTAACAAAATTCCATCTCTTTCAAGTTATTGTCATCTCCTTGAATTTAATTACTTTTTGTCTTTTTCTGTTTTTTATTCTTCTCTTCTTTTTATTTTTTATTTTATTTATAGTCGAAGATCTGTGCAGCGATTTATATTTTTTAATGTTTTATATCTCTTTACTCAGATAATACATTTTATTGATTTTTACCTTCACTTGGCGAATACTATTTTTTCTTAACTTATTTAGTTCGATATTGCAAATTAAACCTTGCCGGTAGTTGAAAATCGAGTTGAACAGTGCCGCATTGATGCTATCTTCCAAATGCATCAAACAATTTAACGTCTATTTTAGGGCCATAAAAAGCGCCATCACCCTCATTTATTTTGAACTATTTTCCAAAAGTCTTTAAAGCTTGTTTTAATTGGCCTTCAGCTGTATTCCAATCTTCTAGCTATCCTAGATACTTTTAAGGTCTAGTCGAGAGTTCTAAAGCATACTTAAAATTAAAAACAGAATAGACGTAGTCTATTAAATCGAGAACACCTAATATTTATTGCTCGATTTGGTCTGTTCTGCAAAAAATATGGGCATCATCTTGTTGAAATCTTCTCAATCTGGTCAGCCCTGTTAGAGCTCCATGCAATTAATTTCTATGAAGTACTCCAAAATCTGCCATTCTGATGGGTAAATCTCTATAGGAATGCTGCATGAGATTGAACATTATGCAATGTCCAGGGCAGTTCATTGGTTTTAAGCTATGCTCTTCACCATTGTCCTTAATATTAAACATATTTTATTAATATTTAAAGTAGTGCCCACTTGTCTTCCAGAGTTATGAATTGTAAATATTTGGAGAAATAACTTCACTATAGCCTCGAATCCGATATTAGGATCGCATAAGTTCCACAAGTCTATTGTAGATGATTGTTCCATGGGGGAAAAACAATGCACATCCAGGGGAAAGATTAGTAAAATTGAATAATTTTTGCTGAGGACCAATACTACGATGATCTCGCTTCGACAACTATTATTGTTGTTTAATGTATTCCTACAATTGACCCTGCTTAGGATAAGAAATTCCGTAAACTCTTTGCAAATCATCATTTTCTTTATTTCCTAACCAATAAGCGGATGAATTTTTAGTAATTTTGAATGCTTTAATTTTATCAGCCGAAGGTAAGTGAGGTCCTATGCATAAATCAATGAGAGATCCACATTTATAAGCAGATGTTAGTCCGTTCTCAGGTACTTTCTTTTCTATCAATTGAACTTTGAAAGGATTGTAGGAAAACATATTTAATGCTTCTGCTTTTGTTAGTACAATCCGATCAAAAATTTGCCTTTATCGAGAATATTTTTGAATTTATTTCTAAATTTGCTCATAGTTGATTTGCGATATCTTGTAATCACCCATATATGAATCGTAAAAGAATCCATTGTCTATAGCAGGCCCATGACAGAGCCAGGCCCCGAAATTATTCTATAGGCTTTGACCAACCAGATGAGCGGTTGAGTGCCAAAATACTTCTTTTCCAATTTGATCCTAAAATGTCAAAAGTTAAATAGCACAATCTCCCTACAGAGGTCGAGTTAAATCAATGAACTCATAATCATTGCTGTTTATTTTTTAATGCGATTCCGCTTCAGCATTCACTAATCCTTTTCCTAAAGGATAGTCATATTTCTTGAAATATTTTACTTTTGCCACGACTGCCTCGTCAGTTAAATGTTTGGAAATGGATTTTGCAACAGTTAATGGAGTTGTTAGGAATGCTTGTCCCTTAATTTATTTTCCATTTTTTAACTGAGTTAATGCCTTGATACAGTAATTGTGATTTCTGGTTTTGGGGCTTATGAAAAGATAATCTACAATTTTTGTTTAACTTAAAGAAAGTATTTAATTCTAATTTAGTATTGCTTTACCTGTTTTCCAGGAGCACAGAATTTAATGATGCCTTTGCATATGTGTTTCCTAATTTTGTATCTTGATGTATTTGATGACCACTGGATTTGGCAGAAGCTTGCCTTTCTAAATCTTTAATCTCTGAAAATGAAAATTTCCAGTATCGAGTAATCAACCGCATTAATGACGATGTGAAATATCTATAGTTTTAAAGTAAGAAAATATAATTGAGACCATAATTAATGACTTAATTTAGAAACAAAAATAAGTTGGATATAATTTAAGATTGCCTATTAAATTTATTAGCTCAAGTATTTCATAAATAATTTGTTTGATCATATTTATTGTTCAACACATAGCATGTGGCTTGTCTTAAATTGCTTATTCTTTATTTTTAGTGCCCAAGTTCTACAGTTCAACTGATAGTTTGGAATCTACTTCCATTTGCAAAAATTGGTATCTTTCCAAGACAAAGTTTAATGTTTTGTATCTCAAGAGGCAGACCATCTCTTATTTATAGAAAGTAGGATTAATCTTGAAGTTCATCAATAAAGTATCTTAGTCAGTAGACCAGATATAATTGTTACATTTACTATTATCTTCCTTGACAATGTTGAGATAAATGATGTTGTTGTTCATCATATAAAATAATTTTTTTAAATCAGCTGAGTTATTATCAGCCTCGCATTTAGTTTGAAATTCCTTTTCTGGGCTCTCCATCGAAGCAACTGTCTTTTTCCCAGTTTAGATAGCATGTTAATTATTGATTAAATATTTCTTTTCGCTCTTATTAGATTCAGTTTATTATGCAGGATCCGATGCTACAACTGCAGTTTTTGAAGCTTCTTTTTATTGGATTAAATTATTTTGCAAATTTTCAATTGTATTAATATAATTCTGCACTTTTTTTATATTGCTTTAATTTTAATCATTTAATTGGAAATCTTTAAGATTTTATAGTGTTGTTCGTGCTTTACTTTTTACATCTTAAATGTAATTCAAGAAACCCTATATTTTTTAAGGCTAAGCAACTTAGTTTAACTACCCTCCTTTTTTTTGAAGAAATTCTTCAATCATCTTTAAGTTTATATCCGAGAAAACAGTTTATTATTTTTGCAATTGCTCTGGATTGGCTAAATCAGCATGGCTTTATATATTGTTGGCAGATGGCTCAATCATTGGTTGCAATATCTAATTAGAATTGTTATTTATAAGATTCTTGGTCTTATCATTTATTTGATTTTGAGCAGCAAAGTCATCAAATGCTGATTTTTTGAAAGCGACAAATTCGTTATTTTATTTGGTATAGCAAATATATATTTTTTATGAAATTGAAGTGCTTCCATATTTATAAATTGAAGAGGAAGAACGAGAATCAGGAGCTGTTCTCACCTAATTATCTTGATGTTAAGGAACAGTATCTTTAGAGCAAATAACTTTTAAAGGACATAATCGTTATGCCGTATCTTATTTTTCTGGTTTTTAATTTGTTCTTTATTTAGAATTAACATTAGTTACTTTTTAATTTTTGAACATATTGGCTAAATTATTTTATGAATTAAAGGACAAACTTTTGGATGAGGGATTGGTTTTAGATTCAATTTTCTTAAGATTTACATTCTTTTTATCAAACGTAATATCCCTATTAGTTCTCATGTATTGAATGAGTTCCCCAGCTGTCAAATTGCACAGCTTTTTTTATATCCGTTCTTTGATAGTTACTTTTTTTTTCTTCGTTACTTCCTCAAGCTCTGCAAGGAGTCTCTCGCTTGTTTATTTTTTATTTTTATTTAAGAGATCGGCCTCCTTCTTAAAACTCCAAATAAATAAAATATCTTCATAAAGGAGAATCTTTTGATTCTGACGATTTTGTTCATATTTTTGCTGATTGACTTGAAGGAAATTAAACATTTGTTCTTCAATTTCATTATCTAGTTGAGATAAAAAAATTTGTAGTTTGGTACCCCTCTTACTATCTTTATAGAACTCCTTCGATGGTGAATCAATATCCATGCTTTCGTAGATTTCATCCTTCTTGGGATCAAGGTATTCTTCAACATTGAATTTCTTCATTGATACAATCTAAAAATAATATATAAAATGGCGCCTTTTTGATATTTTAAGTACACAAACAATAAGATGCTTTGAAAAATGAGTTTGTTAAAATACATTTAGCAATATCCTATTAGATATTATTGGGAAAAAATGTAAATGTTCACATACATTATGAAATATTTAGCGTCAACCAGTAACAGACTGAAAAGTGAAACAATATTGATTTAATGCATCAGCACGTAGCTTATTTTTGTGGAATTAAACCCGATATAGCTAATTATTGATTAAAAATTAATAATAGCAAGAGATAAAGGGTATTGATTAAATCTAAAGTTAAAGATTTCAATCATTTTTGGTATCAAAGTTTAATAAGAAGACCTTTTCCTAAATAATTGAATTAAGACAATAATAGAAAAGAATGAAAAAGATAATATTTATATTTTACCAACATCTATTAATTTAAATATCATTATTTAATCATTAATGATTTTGTTTCCTTTTTATGGTTCAAATAGTTGTCTATAGTTTATTGTCAGAGATAATAAAATATTATAAATGAAGATTATCATCATTTATTCCACATATTGAGAGTTTACTTAATCAATATCTTTAATTATCAAAATATTATCGATTAACTTACATATCAAAGCTCATAGTCAATATTTGATTATATTCTCTTTCTAATGATTTTACTAGACATTCAATTTAGGAATGCTCTGATTTTAATAAAGATTTATATAATGATAGAGCAATTGTGGAACAAGGAAGTTGTCGTGGAAGTATAATTGTGCGAATCTGACACTGCTGACTGGGCGAAGGCCCTGCCTCTCATCTTCCACGCTCGCTGGAATCACTACATGGGTTTTTACTATTAACTCATACAGCAGTTCTATGAACCATATCAGCCTTTTCCCTATCAGCTAGACTACTTTTGGCTCGAACTAGCACACCCCAAAATGGAACTCAACGGAACTGAAATTATTTCGCATCTCTTTGCCCTATACTCTCTCCCAGAAAAAAAGCCATTGCAATTAATATGTCATTTTAGGAGGTCATAGCCATCTCCTATCATTGATCTTAAACAGTTTTTCAAGAGTAACCTCAAGGCTTCCACTTGTATACGGTATGGAAAATTTGGATCATCTGTCATAACAGTGGAGATGACTGTTGGTAATATTGAAGATATGTTTACAAATTTCAAGGATAACCACTACAGCGACTATTTGGGATAATTAGACTCAGAATCAACTCAATTGGGATATCAGTTCATTGTAGGAAATTTAGATAATATGTAAAGAATTGAAAAGATACCAATAAAAATTCTTGGTAATGGGATAGGAATAGAGAGAAGTGCTTCTCGCTTAAGTACTTTGGAGGAATTTCTGCAATAGTTGTTAGGGATATAGTAAAGAGAGTCAACATCAAAAATAATGCTGTGTCTGCATGGTGTGCCCTTAAGGGACGCTCGAGTAGCCTTGACAGTTCTTTAAAAGTACTGCCATCCTGATGGATATTTATACTTTACTTTTTGAAAAATTACAATAATTTCAATCAAATTTAGACAAAACGGAGATAGTCATGGGACAGGGCTTCTTGTGCCGAAATACGATTTTCAGGGTTCAGCTCAATCATTTTTTCCAGTAGCTCGATTCCCTTCTCCGATATTTGTGGAAGTAAACTGCCAAGAGTCTGTTTTTTCCATTTTGGAAATGATGCCTTGAAATCAGGTAGCTTCTCAATTCCCGCCCACATCTTAGGTGTGGGAGTGCCCAGCACAGAGAATATCTGAAATATCTGTTCAATTTAGTAGCCATTGCCTAAAAAGAAAGGCTTTTTAGTAAACATTTCGATAAAAATGCATCCAATGGCCCAAATATCTACCGCGTAGGTATAGTGAGCCTGCCCTAACAGCACTTCCGGAGCACGGTACCATAAGGTTTCAATTTAATGTGTGAGAGTTTTTTGCGGTATCATGAGCAGGCGGGCTAATCCAAAATCAGCTAACTTTACATTCTCTATTTATAAAAAAAGATACGATTGGCATCTACGAGAATGTTTTGAGGTTTGAGGTCTCGATGCAATACTCGCTTGGAATGAATATAGGCTACTCCATTCATAATTTTCTTCAAAATAACTTTGATTTTTTCTTCATCGACTTTGTATTCCTTACTATTGATAAACTTCTTCAGGTCGTAGTCATAGTAGTCAAATATGATCTTTAATAATTGTTCCTTCGGTTTATACAGTACTTCCAATAAGGGTACGATATTTGGATGATCTTTGAGGGTTTTGAGAAGTGAAATTTATCGCAGTGCACTGGATGGGATTCCTTCTTATTCACTCTCAAACTTGATATATTTGATGGCCACTATTTTGTTATTTTTGTCGCATGCCTTAAAGACCTTGCCAAAAGCCCCCTCTCCAATCTGGCAAATTTCTTTATAATTATCAATTTCCTTCATTTAAAAAATATTATATATTCACATCCAAATCATAAACTTCCTAGCCTAAAGAAACCGTTTTCTAATTGTAATTTGTGGTAGTTGCTAAGAAGAAAAATTTCAGTGAAATTGAGGCCTTACCTTTGTGAGGACATGTGAATTATATTTTTTTAAATTTGTTGAAATCGGTAGGGAATAAATTTAAGGCTTCGATTATTTGCAGTAGGAATAAGAGTAGTTGCATATTTTAGATACAAACGTGATATACTACATTTACTCTTAAAAAAATTGTTAATCACCAAGTCTCAAAAGACAACCATTCAATTAAACTCTTTAAACTATCAGGTTGCTTATAGAAAGGATTCCGCAGGAAACAATTTCGAGCGTTTTTCATTTACTAATGGCTACCAAGATCAGATAGGCCGTGAGGTAGTGCGGCTTTTATTAAGGTTTACTGCTCAGTTTTATATTGTAGTCGCGCGAAAAATACAGTCTTCTGCCAAGGCCAATAATAATTTCAATTAATTGGAGAGCGCTTTACGATGACCCAGAATAAAAAATATGTAAGTTCTTTTTCGATGACCTTCGGGCCATTTTTTATCGCTTCTCTTATGTCTTATCCTAGGTGGCGCCCAAGCCTTATCGTAGCTAGTTGCCAGACTTTCTATTGGGAATCGTATCTATTATTCCACATGCAGATTGATCAGTTCATGAAGGCCGATTAATACCACGCTCTTTCTTATGATTTTCTCCATGAGCCTCTCGAGCAGCTGATTTACAAGGACTAAGATCCACCGGATGTCCTGTGGCTGTTTGTCGGCCCAACATCCAGTTCAGAAATACTTTCCCATAAGCCCCACGCCTTATTTCCGTTGAGTCAGACAAGAGCTCCCCCTTCATCGCAGTAACTGATATCATCCCTCATTATCTAGGGACAGCTAAGCTTTCGAAAACTGTTCTGCACTAATATTCTGGCCAATCAATTATAAAATGGGCAATTAGAGGATTTGCAACGTATCAGGTTGATTAGTATTGATTAGGTGCGCGCTCGTTGTGAAGCCAACCTCTACACTTCTCACAAGCATCTTGAACTTGACCTTAAAATGATAATTTCCTGGAATCAAGCTTTTCGAGCTGCTTCACTAAAAACCTTTGCTTATCTATCTTTCCTTTATGAAAAATTGATCATTATACTAACAAAAAAGGATCTTGCAAAAAGGTTTTACTAAATTAAACAGAATGACCTAGCAAAGCTAATGAAAGAGGAATAAATATTTAAGGTAAGTCCAAAAGTGTGGCCACTTGTGCCCACCTCTTTCCGCTAATATTAGTAAATTGATCATTACGTGCCCACCCCTGCAAAGCGAGAACCTTAGATCAATCATCGTATTCAAAGCAAAAAAGAGCCTGTTTAATGTCCCTCAGATTGTGTTTGTTTGGTTGAGAATTTGCCAGAAGGCGAAGACTTTTGCCGATTTTCCCTTCTCAATGGATGGGAGACTAACTGCCCGAACCGCGCACGAAAAATAGAATGCAACCATATCAACGAATAAGATATGAAACGCTGTCGTAATAGCTAGATAAGGAAACACAAGCGCAAGAGATGTGTCGGAAAATTGGCTAACTCTTAGGGATAGGAAAGTCAAATCTAAGAAAGGTTGACTTGGGGAATTGATCTTCACACTCGCAATGTTCTATATCATTGCCTTCCAGAGAAGGATATCGATGGTGCTTATGATCTCGTGAACAATAATGCGAGAAAAAGCTACTTCATTGAGAGAACACTTACCAAAGCAATGAATTTTCTGGGTGGAGAGGGATATAATCTAGTTTAAACATGCAACTATATTAAGAGGCATGCTGACTATCCCCTAGAAAAAGAAGAGAGTGAAACTAAAATGGAAGGATAAGCAAAGTTATAGGGAGAAAGCAATGATAAGCTAATTGAGCAGTTAAAGATCACAGTTTTAAAAGAAGAACAAATTAATTTTTAAAAACTATTTTCAAAAAGAGATTACTAATACGCAGATATACTGATTAAAAACTTTGAGATTGCTTTTGACAAAACTTCATTTCGTATTCATACTAAAGGTAAAGGAGCCATTTGTATTGATCGTAACGGAATTAAACAAGGCAGCTTCATAGTAGAGTATTTTGGCGAAATATATGAACCATGGAGATGGTACGACAGGGAGGACTTTATTAAATAGATCATGAAAAAGAAAAAACTTAAAAACTATATTCCATAGTTTTACAATATAGTCCTCGAAAAACACCCTGATTAGCCCCTTGGCTATGACATGCTTGTGGTTGACCCAAGCCGCAAAGGAAATTTTAGTAGTCGCTTTTCCCACTCTTGTGATCCTAACTGCGGAACAGTCATAACAGTTTCTGAGGGAAAATATTATATTGGGATGTACTCATTTCGCGATATTGAATACGGAGAGTAGCTAACTTTTGACTATTGCTCGATGACTGAGTCCAACTATGAACATCTCAATTCTATTTGTCTTTGCGGGATGTAAAAATGCCGTGGTAACTATTTGCAGCTATCTACTGCCAAAATATTTAACAACCTCATGGATAATAAAAATTGCTTCTTTACTCGTAACTCTACAATACTGAAAAGTGCTGGTGAAGTCACCACTATGGAGTTAGACATTTGTGCATCCAAAAATATTAAGCAAGGATTTTTGTAAGACACACCTGCTTGGCTCATTAAGTGGATGGCTCGTGTATTGACTTTTATTGACGAGTAGGCTGAAGTTTACAAGCAGGGATTAATCGAAAGTTGGCGCAAAAATTATCCATGGGACAACAACCAGTCTGAGAGTGAAAAGGAAAAAAATATAGAACTTTACTCTCATACTAATAAGCAGGACTTAATCATTATTCGCTTCCAGAATCTGATTACGTCAGTGGACAAACTCAAATATTTTTTCTCAAACAATGTAGCCAATCAGAGGCCGCCAATCTTTGTGGAGCAACCTGATCGAATAGTTTCTGTGCTTATAACTAAGGAAGACAGTGTGCTAAAGGAATTGCAATAAAATATTATTAAGTACAAATGTACTCACCTTGCATAGATTATCTAGGAATTTTTGAAAGAGATCTAGCGTACGGAAGGATTACCATAAAAACTTTTCTTGTTTAGGCTTTGCTGCCTATTGGTGAGTCATCAATTGCTTTTCCTTCAGCAGCCTGATTTTAGCTATGAGCTATTATCAGATATTGTCTACTTTTATGCTTTTACCCACACATATTTCAGTCCCAATGAGTATGATCCCTTTAATGCTGACGAAATTGCTGTCGCTGTCAGTGAAATTACAGGAGAGCGTGTTCATGCTAACGAACGCAAAGAAAAAAGCAAAAAAAAATACGCAAGCCCTTTTGTATGGGGACAGTTGGCATCCTGGTATAAGCAGACTATTGTGTGCCCCGAAGCCTCTCTTTCTCAGGACAGACGTGGGACTCTTTCCTATCCCATCATAAAAAGTATTATGTACAAATTGTTTTATAAAGGAAGAGCGATTATCCATATGAAAAGTAAAGTAGATCAGCCTTTCATCGTATCCTTCAAGATAAGCCTGCCAACAGCTGGCCCCCTGCTGCAGGTTGCGATCTATCCTTCAAAAATCCATACAAACTTTATGGTACTTTATTATTTGAGAACATTCATAGCAAGGAAAAGCTGGCTGCAAACCTACCTATGAATTCTCTATTGGAGAGTTGTTTAAATATCGTCAACTACTCTTTCCGCCATAAATTATAGTTGTTTATGAAGGTAGAAATGCTTTTATAGAATATACCTAATGACTCGGTTTTCTATAAAATTTTAAACAGATGGCAATTAGACTTAGACAGTAACGTCCCTTTAACCGTCCGAAACTCAAGTCAGTCCATTGGTGAACCCAAGAAGCGGGTCAAACGTGATTCATCAACCACTCCCTGATTGACTCTACATGACCTATTGGCATTGAATATTTTGCCTTATTTAATCATATCCTTAAATTTGAATTAATTAATTTATTACGGCAAATTATTTTAATTTGGACAACATCTGAAAAAATGAGAATAATTATTTGATGTCTCTGCTATTTAAAATGATATCTTTCTGTATTTATTTCATGAATGTTCCCTCAGAAAGAACAAAAATTAACAAAGCAAGAAGTAATTTTGTTTAAAGGAGAAATATTATAATATAAAGAGAAATGCAAATAATAAAGTCAAATTAACATTTTGCCATATATTAGCGTGAAAAGATGAGCAGATGCTCAAAATAATAAGATTTTACTCTTTCCAGTTTAATTACTCTCGAATCGAAGGAGTAATAAGACTATGAATATTGTACATTATAGTCTTAGGATCTATCTGGATGTTATTGACTCAAATATCAATCTGCAATAAATTTATGATATCTTCTGCATTATAATATAATAAAATCAGCATGGCCAGCGCCATCAAGACCGCAATCAGAGTTCGGCCATTTCTAAAGCAAGAAATCGAATAAGGCTATAAAAATTCACGCCTGCGTTTAAATCAAGATAAACGGGAAATTCAGGTGCAATAGTAAACCAATAAGAAGATATACCGTTTTGACTACCTCTTTTCACCTGAAAACTCACAGTCATAAATTTACGCGCAGTGTGGCATTGATAACATGATAGATAAAGCTCTCGAAGGCTATCATAGTACCATCTTTGCGTATGGACAAACGGGTTCTGGCAAAACATTTACTATGCAGGGGGAATAATATTCCCTTTCAGCAAATTAACTGAGTGGGATTATTCCCAAGGTGGCTGCAAATCTATATGATAAAATAATTAAAAGCAAAGCATCTCGAACTTACACGATCTCTATAAGCTTTTTGCAGATCTACAGTGAAAAGATATATGATCTTCTCAACCCTTCTTCTCTCAATAACCGCACCCTTAGTATGAATTCTCCAAATATTGAGGGGCTGCGATTGCGGTGGAACAAAGATGAACAATTCACTGTTTAAAACCTTTTCCTATTTTAGTGCAAAAATGCAATATAACTAATGCGCTACTTCTCTGCTGGTCTTAAAAATAGAATTAATGCGACTCACAAGCTTAATGTGATGTCATCTCGCAGCCATTCTATCTTCAGTATCAAAATATAGAGCTTTGAACATACCAATCCTTCACACATCAGAGTCAGCAAAATAGAGCTTGTGGACCTTGCTGGATCTTAAAGGTTAAGTTTGACAGGAACAGAAGGAAAGCAAGCTAAATAAAGCATTGACATCAATAAGTCATTGTTTACACTGAGGCAGGTCATCAATGTACTGTCTTAAAATGCCAATCCTCGAACAAAAAAGGAGGATAAAGTTTATGTGCCATACCGAGACTCTAAACTGACTTCAATTTTGAAGCAATCCATTGGTGGCAACTCCTATTGTCTGATGATCGCCTGCATTAATCCAAACGATTCTTTTTTGGATGAGAATATATCTACTCTCACCTACGCTACTAAAGCTTCTTATATTACAAATAGTCCTGTTGTTAATGATGATCCAAGGGTGAAGACAATCATTTAGCTTAAACGTCAAATTAGAGGGCTTACTTCTGAGTTGGATAAAGCTAATCAGCATATTTAAATTCTTTCAACGCTTAATTCATCGAAGCAAAATGAAAGTACTTCTAATAAATCAAAAGAAATATGCAAAAAAAAGGAAATATAGGTGGGAGAGGGTGATTTGCCTGTACCAATATTCAAAGCCAAGCAAACATAAAAGATGAACTCCTATGATGACAATATTTCGGAAAGATTGATCGAGAGCATCAATATGGTGAGGGAGTTACTTTAAAGTAACAAGGAGTTGAGAGAAAAACTCTAGCAATGCAATCATACTGTTGATGAAAAAGATGTATAAATTTTTGAGTTAACCAGAGAAAATTAAATACTGAGATAAGGTAGTACTCTTGCGAATAGACTCCCCAGTTCTCAAACTAACCAATCTAAAAGGCTATCTCTCAAAGTTCAGTCCCTCAATAAGCCTCCCCCTTATAATTAATACGACCTTTAATCCATTCCAGCCACTCGGCCTGCTATGATTCCTCCTTCAGGAGTATCATTAGATCTAAATCAACTTTATGTTAATTAAAAAGGAATTGACAGTGCTCCCACCAACTTTAATAAAAGATTCTTGAATACATCACAGGAAAAACGTGCGGCTTACTCACGTGGAAACAGCAGCAGTCATTAAGATCGACACGCAATAACGGCTAAATTTTCAAAAAGAACTTGGTTGACTCGAGAAGGTGATGCCCGCAATTTTCTTTCGCTTTATGAGGACATCAAGCGCCTACCTGCTTGATTTTTAATGATGAATGAATTAATATTTTTCAGAGTTGTAAAATCGAAGCGAAATACTATTTGAATAGAATGGATAAAAAGATAATCTACAATTTATATTATATTGTTGATGGAGCAATAATCGGAATACGATGAGTCACTCGAGGATTCTCTTAACGAATTAGATGAACCTGAACAGTAATAACATCAGGATCAGCCAGAATCCGAAGAATAAGACCAAAATGCTGATGATTAAGGTTTAAATGAAGATCATGGCAAGGGCAACCGCAAGAGGAAAGATTAAAATTAAGAATAAAAGCATGATTATTATGCTGAACTATTGCCTCCCGATGAAGATGTCGAAACAATTCCACCTTTTGTCGTAGTCGTGCAAGGATCTAAGTCCTCAGGAAAAACATCTATCATTCGTTCTCTAATCAAGCACTTCACCAAATACAAAGTAGACGAAATAACTGGAACCATAACTTTGCGCAGCAACAAAAAACAGAGAATTACTATTATCTAATGTCCAAACGATATCTGCGCCATGATAGATTTGGCAAAAGTTGCAGACATTGTTTTATTAACCATTGATGCCAGTTTAAGTTTTGAAATGGAGACATTCTAGTTTTTATCGTTGCTCAAATGCCATGGATTTCCTCATGTTATGGGAGTGTTAACTCATTTGGACTATTTTAAAGATAATAAGCAACTGAAGAAAACAAAACAGAAATTCAAGAAAAGATTTGAATATGAAGTAGGAGGCAACAATAAATTATTTACTTTGTCCAAATGGGACAAAGGAATCTATCCAAAAATTTAAGTAGCCAAACTTGCCAGATATCTGGGCACCAGCAAACCTCCAGCTTTTCCTTGGAGAAATAATCATCCCTACGTTATTGCTGATCGCTGGCAAACTCATTAGGATGGTCAATATGGAAAGGATGATGAAATTAATGTTGATTTCTATGGATATATTCGTGGTAGTAGCTATCGTGTGAATGGAAGAATTCACGTGGTTGGCTTAGGTGATCATCAAATTAAAAACATTGAAGTTATCAATGATCCATGCCCTGAGTTTAAAAAAGATGGCGCTAATGAATAGGTTCCATAAAAGACTAAAGGAGATATGGAAGATGAAAATAATTAAGGGAATCAAGAAGAGAATGAAGCTGATAAAGACAACGTAGATATAGGAGCCGAAATTACAAAGAAAAGAAAGAAACGACGAACATTGAATCAAAGCGAAAGAATTATCTACGCTCCTGCTTGCAATTTAGGAACTTTAAACTTTGACTACAACTCAGGATATGTCACTATTCCTCATGATTATGTGAAATTCACAAGGATTTAAGAAGAAGAGGGCGAATAAGTCGAGGAAGGAGTACAAATCATGAGAAATCTGCAAGATCTTAAAGAATCTATGAACACAAAACTGAGGCAAAGAAACGAGGAATTTGAATTGTTTTAGGGAGTTAAAATCGATGGTGAATTAAATGAATAAGGTGAAACTCAGGAAAAACAATTTCGTAAAAAACAAACAGAAATCCGCAAAATGAAATAATAAACAGAAGCTCTCCAGCTGGTTAATCCTCATTAATAAGTCTATCAACGAAAAGAAGATCTGATGTACCTTATCTACGAATCAAAAGAACTTATGAAAACAAAAGACAACTCTAAATTTCGTCCATAAGGTATCTACAGCGATAATTTGAAGAGCTTATTCGTAACGGGAATGGAGGAAGATGTATTAAAGGAAATAAATGACTCAGATGAGTAAAATGAGAAAACAAAACAAGAGAGATAAATATAGAAAATAGTAAAGCAAAACATCGTCAAAGCAACTATTTCCGAGCAAACTAATTTTTATAAAAAAGGTTTGTATGTAAAGATTAGTTTGTAAAATATCAAATACGGAGCATTTCTGAAAATGAAAAGCGAAACTCCACTAATTTTAACTCGCGTCAATCTAGGCGAAGATACTAAAGGCTTTATCAAAATACGTTTTAAACGTCACCGTTGGTATTCTAATTTACTCAAATCGACTGATCCCATCGTTATTTCTAGCGGTTGGAGAAGATATCAATCGATAATGGTCTTTGCTACTGAGGATCAGAATGATCGAATGAGGTATCTCAAGTACACACCTCAACACGATTTTTGTTATGGGGTTTTCTATGGAAATTTCAATATACAAAACAGTGGGTGCATATTCTTACAGACTATTAGAAATGATCTTAAAAAATTCAGAATTGCTGGAAGTGGACTCGTGCTTGAAATGAATAAATCATTTGAGGTAATTTACTACCAATTTAGATCATGAAAAAGCTTAAATTGATCGGTGAGCCCTATAAAATTCTGAAGAATACAGCTTTTGTCAAGGGCATGTTTAACTCTTCAATGGAAGTTGCCAGTTATATTGGAGCCCAGATTAGAACTGTCTCTGGTATCAGAGGGCAGATTAAAAAGATTTCGAAATAAGGAGGAGAGGGAACTTTTAGGGCAACTTTTTAAGATAAAATTTCGATGTCCGATTTAATTTTCTGTCGTGCTTGGTATAAAATAATCCTTCAAAGATTTTACAGCCCTATCCAGACATTCTAAAAGTATTTATCTTTAGACTTAGGTATTATCTTATGAAGACAAAGTATGAACTGCGAATATAACAAGGGCTCTAAGTTGAGCAAAAGAAAGATTCAGAGTATAAGACTATTGATCGGGCACCTAAGACATTCATGCCATTTATGGTTCCAAAAAAATTATAAGCAAAATTGCCCTTTAAAACAGTTGAAAAGGTAAGAGAAAGCAGGAAGGAGCAAATCAGAAGGGCATAAAGCCAATCTATCCCCAAATTACTTCAAAGTGACAAAGAAAGAGAAGTAGCTTCATTAATTCAGCGATTGAATACAATTAAAAATATGAAATAACAAAAGAGGGAGGAGAAGTTTAAGGAAAAGGCAAGAATTCGAGAGGCTCGCGAAAGACCAAAGGCAGAGTACTACGAAAAGTTAAAAAAAGAACAGAAGTCATCAAAAATGGCGTCCTTAATGAGGAAAAAACAAAAATCCACTGACAGAAAAGGATCAGCAGACATGGATTGATTAAGATGATCTTTTATATCCATATTTGTACGAAATAAGAAATAAGTATTAAAGTATTCAATGAATCATATTCACCATTTTTCTCTCTTAGTCGGATATTCTTCTTCTTCTAAAAATGATTCCTCCTATAATTTAGGTAACTATGAACCGACCTAAACTATGTTTAGGGGTATTTCTGCAGAGAATTAAATAAATTGTTTCCCTTCAGTTCTATTGAGAAAGTGCTGAACACTAAAAGGTATCACTTCTTTAGTGATGGCGACAGCAATCTTGTAAGAATTTAAAAAATAATTACTTCCAATAGTTGAATTTAAAATTAGACTAAAAATACCTTTTCCTTCTTTAATCCACTTTAAATAATTCTCTTTTGTTCCCACTGCAACTTCCTTTTCAACTATAAACTGCTTTCTAATTGTGCCCGCTAGAATCCACTAATTATCAGAAAATTAAACTGTGATTTCTAATCTATATTGGTTGATATTTGCCTCAATATCAATGATTGCCTTTGCAAGAGAAATATCAGTATCAGTCATTTCTTTCCCAAAATAATTTGTAAATACCTTGAGCCAATAGCCTTCAAACCGAACATTGTTGTCACAGTAATGTTATACAATTTATTTTTCCTCCTCTTTAAAGTATTTGTGAAAATGAGTCTTTTGTATTTCATTGATTTTGTGACCTTTAATGATAGCCATACTCTATTAATAAACAAATAAATTACTTATTCATCAATCTGACTATACCGTTGTCTAAACATATTTTTGACTCGATGGCTTTCATAAGCCTCCTATTGATGAAGATGGTTCATTTAGTCATAGATCCACTTCAAAGCTACAACAATTATCCTTTCATCGAGGGGAAAAAGCATTATCTATTTAATTTCATGTGACTGAGGCATTTTGAATACTTCTACTTTGTAATATTATAATTCGATCATTGTCCTAGAATAGAGTGTATATATATCTAATAAGTGCAAATTATTTATGTTTTAGCCAGTAAATGTCAAGAATTATCATTTCAAATATTTTGTGAGTTTAGAGTTATAAATAAGTTTACGAACGAGAAATTCTTTGCTTTGAGTAGGCTGCTTTTGGTCAATTTGAGTGCGCTGAACTCTCAAATCTTTAACATAGCTCAAGAGGAGGTCTTCCTTGTAGTCAATATTTCTCTGTCGACTCTGTTAGATTGCCTCTATTAACCTCATCCTCAATACTTCGATTCCAAACTTAGTTTTGCTACTAACAGCTAAAATTCTTTCATTAATGTTCTATAGTTCCAATCTTTTTATTCCATCTACTATAGATTGTAGTTGAAAAAAGTATTTATTGGGCTGTATTTTATCAATTTTGGTCATAATGATCTGCACATCTATATTGTATTTATTAGCCCGTTGTAAAAATTGAATATCTGTGTCCTTTAATCCATGCTAAAAATTAATGCATACGAATATCTGGCATAGTCTGGAAGAAATTTTCATGTATTAATCAGTCAGTCCGAACCACATTTCCCTTCTCTTTTTGTTCATATTAGCGAAACCATATCCTGGAGCATCAACAATCAAGCTGCCTTCGTTTTATATATGGTGGAAATGTAAAAACTTAGTGGTTCCACTTCTCTTCGCAACTCGAGCAATCTTTCTTTTTGTGTTTTTATTTGCAGTGTTAAATATCTAATTGATGAGGGAAGATTTCCCACAATTCGAACGTCCGACAAATAATAATTACTTTTATTTGGTGAAGATGGATTTATCTTATTCTATTTGTTTTTATAAAAATTTGGGAAGAGTTGTATAATCTACTTGATTAATGTTTGGGTGATCGATGCGAAGTTTAGTTGCTCTCTGGCCCTAATTTAAAAATGTATGACGTAGTAAGGCGAATATTATAGAGGGGTAAAGTCTGAAGCCATAAAAAATGGGTAGTACACTTTTCTTTGCGACAGGCAATAAGCAATACGAAACCCTGAAAAAGCCATAATTAATTCTATATAAATTAAAAGAATGAAAATTTCATTGTTTTGGCTTTAAGATTTTAAAATAAGAATGAGGATTTATCTCTTTAAAATGAACTATATTAATACTTCAACTTTATAATTATATTTATCATTTGTACTTATTTCGAAGAAAAAAACATGGAGTTAGGATAACCTTTCAAGAACTATTAATAAGGATTAGAGTTCATCCAATAAATTCAAACCAAAATTTAAGAAATGACGATCAACTCTTCTTCAAAAAACATCTAAGAAATCTTATTTAAAATTACTTCTAGAATTTAGATTGATCATTTGAGTTTAATAATCACCCTTCACTCGAAGAATTTACTCTAGAAGTTACTTTAAGCTTGCTATGCTCAGTATCAAAAAAATAAAAACAAAGGGTATGAAAAAAATATTTAAATTCTCTACCACTCATATAAATCTTTCTTTAAATTTGAGCCAAAATATGCAACAATTATTAAAAAATTCAATATAAAAGCAAAATAATTAGATGAGAAAAAGAATAAAGAAACTGAAGATCTTCTGAAATAACTTTACAGACTGAAGAACGCCGATAAGACATCATACGGAACAGGAAAATAAATTAATTCATTTATTACAAGATATTTAATAGCTCCAATTACTACCACTCCTTTTTAGGAAATAATGTACACATGGGTGAGAAAATAAGTGGAATCATTGCAGAGTGAAGTCTGGAAATAAAAGTAGAAAGTACATTTGATCTGCTGCTACTTACATTTTTCCTCTGGGAATAAGCAATAATTTTCATAAAATATCTACCAATCAGCGTTAGTGGACAACAAATCTAAACAATTGGATTAGTCGTTCCAAAAAGAAAATAAAGATGCAATAAGGAGATCTATCGTTAGTTTTTTAAATTCTAAAGGTGGAATTCTATATTTGGGTTTCAAATTCGATCAGGCATCAAAGACAATTGAGATAAATGGTTACCCTTTGTCAAATGATGAAAAAATTAAATTCTTAGAATTTATGTTAAAATAAATTGCCATAAAAATATATCCATGTGATGATGAACGTATATAAGAAACAGTTGAAAATTAAAATATTAGGCTTGTAAAATATACCGATAAAACAATGGAAGATTTCAATAATTTCATAAAAACAAATCCATAGAAAAAGGAATTTTTTTTAACCAAATATATATCAGTTTAGTTTGTCAATATTTACAATCCAAACACCCTCGTGTACGAAAGGAAATCTAATCGCCTCTATTACATTATAAAAATTAACGTTAAAGCTGGTGATCCCTATGAAATTTATCACTATATTAATGAAAAATAAGTGCCTGAAGCCTATTTTCGAGAGGGAGTTAGTGTCAATAAAAAAACTATTTTTTAATATTACGATATGCTTTATGATCTGCTGAGGAAAAAGGCAAATAAAGAGTAGCTTAAAAAGTAAACAAAAGAAGCTCATATTCACTGTAGGAATATCTTAGTCCGTGAAAAGACAGAAGAAGAAGCAGCAAAAGAAAAATGACAGAAATGATTGAAATTATGGAATTCAAATGTATTAATTCATAACGAGTTTGATCAAATTATAATAATATTGAGTCTTTAGTTTTTGTCAATATTTGAAGAAAATATCATTCAATATTTACATTTTATATTTAATGACAACTATAATATACTTCTGACCAAATCTCATATTTGTTGATGTTCAATGAGGTCAAATTTACAAAAATTAAATATTTTCAAAATGTTCTTTAAATCTGTTCTTAAATTTTCTTAATTTTATTTAATTAATTTAAATTATTAGTAATTGATTGAAATATGGAAAGATAAATATTCATAATTTTGATAGTTCTACACATTTTATGATCGTTGATTGCTATAATTACGAAAACTATAGATTCGAGATTAAATTGGACTAATATATCCTTAAACAAATAAAAAGATCCAGGATAGATTGAATTTAACATAAATTTTAGATAAAAAATCAGTTTTCATACTTATACGTGTTAATATTAGTAAAGATCCATCCAATAAGACAGAGGACAGTATAAGCCGTGGTAGATTGGCCCAGTTTTGAATAATTGGATCCATTGATATTATATGAAACTGCATAAGTGTGACTAACATTGTATATTACATAGCTAATCGTGTAGACTAAGTGAATTCAATATTACATATCATTTCGATGGAGCATAATATTAATGACTTGTAAGCTCTGTCTATTTCAGTAGAAGTTCCTTTTATCTTCATTAAATTATCTGAAAAAAAAGAGTGATACGTTTCTGATTGGAAATTAGAAAAGAATACATACTTCCAAAGCTGCTGAGAATGGAGACGATCCTTAAAGCTTGATCTTCCACTCTTACTAAATCTGTTGACACTGACAATGAAAGATTGAGAGTTATAGTGTACAATAGAGCCATTCCAGCAAATAGTCCTTGAAAAAATGTGGTGCCCTTGTTCATTTTTTCTTGTAATCCAAGAAAAAGTAGCTTCATTTCCATCTCAAAGGAGTTTGTTGTGAATTATTGCTGGCTCTACTTTTATTTGACAGAAGCAATCATAAAATTTTCAGATATTTGAGAAAATTATCCAGATCGAATGTCTAAGGTAAATGGTTGGATTACTTTAAATAAAATAGTTGCTCTACATTTTTAGATTATCACCTCGAAGAAATTCGAGAGAGTCATTAGTAGGAGCTCTCAAGAATTTATAATCAACAGGTACTTTGTCCTATTCACTGAAGGCAAGGCGAAACTAACCGTTAGTAATGTTTTTTGGCATGATTTTTAATTATTAAATGTAAAATTTTAGTTATTATAAGAATTAACGAAGATCATGATTTAAATAATTAAAGGGCAATAAATAGCTGAGAATCGTAGAGTATATTATAAAAAAAATAAGTAAGATTAAATTAAATAAGATTAATATTAATATCAATAATTCGGATCAAAAATATTTTCTAAGTTTTGATGCTCGAAGTCTTTCCACTAAAGTGGAGTTATAATCTCTTAAAATTTGATTTTAAAATAATGTTTTATCTGTGTTTGTCATTGTACTTTGAGTGCATTTGCAATTACAATTTCCTTTTCGTTAAAATTCATTTGAAGGTGGCATAAACTTATCGTTTGTTTCCATAAACTTTGTGTGGGTTGACATCCATCCATCAGTTTTGGTAGCGATAGTACTAGTTTTAGCATAATTTTTTATTGTAGAAGAAGTCAATACTTATCTTTTACTGTCGTTTGGCAATTATTTGAGTTAAATTTTCTTTGGAAGGTGCAAAAACAAATGTTCTTAATTTAGTTTTTCTGGAGTTATGAAAGTTTATTTATCAGCAATAATATTAATCTTTTATTATCTGATAGATATTTGAGTTTATTTATCAGCATAAGTACCGATCTTCCACTATCTCTTAGATATTTAAGTTTATTTATCAGTAAGAGTGGTTGTCTTCTTTGACTATCTTTTCAATAATTAAGCGGATATATTTTTTATTTTGGCATCTAGCTATCCTTTTTTCAACTGAGACTCTTAAAGTAATTTCTTATATTCTAAATATTTAACTAAGTACCCTCATTTTTTGCATTTTTTTATCTTATCTATTTTTGCATCTTAGATATTATGTTTTTCAACAGCATCTATTTTTCTATAAGGTCTGCCTCAATTTTAAGTAAATTTTGCTCTTGAGTGAGAGCCCATCGCTTCCAACATTCACATCTTTTGCATTGATTAGCTTCTCCGTTGAAAACATTTGATTAAAACACAGGATTGACATGAGGAAATTTTAGCTAAGTTTAACTCATCCTTGATTGTACAAGCTGAATAAATACATTTGTACTTGCAAATGGTTGAGTTACTCTTATTGAATTTTAAAAGGTTTTTCTGGGAGTATGTCCATTTTCTGATCGTTGGAGAAAGTGACAATGACGTATTACGAATTTTTGGTATTAAGTTTAAGACTAGCTTGCATGTTCTATTCGAATTTATATATATTTTCTATTGACCTTTAATTTATGATATCAAAGTAAAATAACTAATTAATATTTATCATTTAGTTCACTATTTCTTTGCCTTTTTGCTGGAGTGGGTACTCATAACTTACTGTTTGGCATCATCATCAATATTTTATTTTTTATCCTTCTTCTATCTTTTTCTGTCTTTTTTCTTCTTGTTCTTTTTGGATTTTGAATGTGATCTTTTCTTTCCTTTTTTATCCATTTTATCATTTTCTCTATCTTTTTTTATTTTTTTATGTTTTTCCCTCTTCGAAGTTGAATCATCATTTTCTCCAACTGAAGACTTATTTTAGATTTACATTTTTAAATTTTAGTCTGGATTGGGATTAATTTTACCAAAAAACTTTTGGCCAAGCAATTGTGCAATGGATTTAAGATCAGTGGGAGTAGCTCTGTGAGTATTAATTCTCTTATCTCGTTGTTTTTACTCTTCCTGAGAAGCTACAATTATCGTTTTCTATAACTGTTATCGTCGTCTTCTGCTTTCTTCTGTTTAGTAAAATATAACCGGTGGATTTACAATGGGCTATAATCTTTGAGGGCCTCCCCACCAAGTTTGAAAATGAATGCAAACTTGAGACTGTAGTATATTTTCATAATTAGCACTATTGCAAATATAAATTTATCTTAAAAACTCTTGGATTTCCTTGACAAAATCGTATGGATTTTCTGGTTTGGTAAGGGGCAAATATCGAGAAGGCCGATTTCTGACAAGCATCTATGTCAGTCTGCGATGATCAATAATATTGATTTTGCAGAGTTAAAAGTCATATTCCTCCAATTTTCCTGCATTAGAGAGATCAATATATCTTTTTGCAATGCTGGCAGTATAGTTGGTTTAGAAACTGTGCATCATGTCTTCACTGATCAGCTTTTCACGCCAGCATAACTCTACTAATTTGGTAAACAGGCATTTGTTTAGATCAATGGTGGCGTTTCCAGATAGCATATCATCCTCTTATTTCTATTGTTTGTAATAAGTGTTGTTATCTTCTTCACTCCCGTCTAGTGCCTCAATCATATCAACTATCTCTAAATTATTTGGATCTTAAAATTTTTCATCATTGCCGATTTAATTGAAGTGTTATATCTTTGCGTTATCTTCTTGATCAGGATCCTTTCCTGCATCGTCAAATTGAATCAACTTCACTGGTTATTCTATCTCCATTTCCATTTCCATTTTTATGCCTCTCATCTATAGTTTATCTCATATTTTAAGTTTGCCTCTTTATAAAAATGCTATTTCTTTTAATTGATAGTTATAATTGTCAACCCTATAAAATGTAAATTACTGGAAACATAATATAGCATATATTAACTTGAATAAATATGAATAATTTTAAATAAAAAATTGCTTGTGCTATTCCTTTACAACTTATTATGTAAGAATACAATTAGGTAATTTGATAATCCTAATGGCTTTTCAATTTATTTAGCTTTTCGTGCTAAATCTATTCATAATATTTTTCTAAATGTATAATTATAAACTAATAGAATCACTTTTCATTCTCATTCCTTTATCATAATTATATTTAAATAATTCCTGATATTATCATCTTTACTATTCTTGATTAATACTCTAATACATCAACTATGAATATACTTGCCAGTAGATTACCAGCCATTAGATTTTTGGCTCTTGCAGGAGTCATACAGCTTGGATTGACTCTCTCTTCTAATGTAAATCATAATACATTAAGGCTTCTGGTATGCCAATGATTAGCATTAGCGAATATATGGAAGGCAACTTGCAATCGCATTCCCCTTTCATATTAACAGGCGTCTTGAAACCCAAGTATTAATATAATAACTAAGATCAGTAAAGATGGGAAAAGGATTATAAAAAAAATTTAAAGTAACTGACAACACATATGATATTAATTGTCTCTACAGAGGAGTAAGTAAGACTGAATTTCGAGAAGGAGAATTGCTGGTTATGGAATCTTATTGTCCAGATATCAAACATAAAGATCATATTATCATAAAAGAATACCTTACGAAACATTCTATGTAGTCTTCAGAGTGGGAAAAGAAACGGGCAGTGGATAAACAATCTTATGGACTATAGACTTCTTTTAACTGATTATATTGAATTTATTCATCCAAACTCCAGATTTCATATTATCTTGATAAATACCTTAAATAAAAAATTAAAATAACAAAGTATAACAGCTTCATATTACGGCATAATTATTTATAATTATTGTAGAATATATATATATAAATTCCGAGAAAAATAACCTGATGCCGATCAAATATTTTTAAAGTAGATTTGGCAAGATATTTTACTCATTCTAATGTTTAGATATGACCAAATAATTTATCTTTCTCTTATTGATACAATATATAAAAAAATGTTGCGAAGATTATTCCTATTAAAAGTAAAAAAATTATACATAATAATTAATATTCATTTTTATAAACGAAATACTTGAGGTTAAATACTTGAGATAATATTTAATTAAACGAAATGTCAAGCAATATATATTGGAAGTTAAGTTTTGATAATTTCACCAAAATATATTAAAAATTTGTCATTGTGAAATCCAATTATTAAAGATCAGACAATTATGATTAATAGCAATAAATGCAAAATATTAAATCACCCATCAATGACGTTGTTGAAAAAATAGAAAAAGTTACGAAAAAGACCAAAAAACAAATCGGCTAAAATATATTTTTTAGCGATGAATAATATTAACCCGTATCAATTAAAAAATAATCAGTAATATTTACTAATCCAAAAAGGTCAGTAAATAAGAGACAAAAATCAATGAAGAGAAAGCAACGAACCACTATAACAAAATAAAAGCTTTAAATTATGAATAAAATGTTTTAAAAATTCTAATATGAAAAGGAGAATCAAGTGGTTTCTTCTATGCTAAGTCTAAGAGAAATTGGAAAGTAGTTATCACTAGGATATTCAACTATTCTACACAAATATCAGCAATATAAAGTGGACAAAGTTGTCATGGGAGGACTTCGATTGTCAGAAAACAAAAGGAAATATAAAAAATCTGTGCAGATATAGGAATATATTCTAAAGGCAACTTCACAGAATAAATTCAATAGTGTAGTTTAATTATCTAAATTTATATACAAATAGTACAAGATAATAGCCTCAAGATCCATATTGTCTAGACATTTGAATTCTTTAGGAATTTCGTTTAGAAATCCATCTGTAAAATTGTAATAAGAATATGAAATTAATTCATGGTAGACAAATTATTCCAAATAATCTTTAGGAAAGGCAATCTTTATAAAAAAAGAATAACTGGATTATTGATAACTTTATTTAGCAGATGATATTCTAATTAGTATAAAGAAATATTGATTTTTTTGTTAATATAAATAATTTACTGTGATTGATGAATGTAAATATTTCTTAGGCAAATAGTGGGGTTGG
>Ga0302185_10000423_pt1 | contig 32962 bp, 34 predicted proteins | sample II_Bog_E1_1_FD_200231 | JGI IMG/M metagenome (GOLD analysis project Ga0302185, IMG submission 200231) | Peat permafrost microbial communities from Stordalen Mire near Abisko, Sweden - II_Bog_E1_2 | ecosystem: Environmental > Terrestrial > Soil > Wetlands > Peat | place: Sweden: Abisko... | reverse complement strand
TGATCTGCGGCTTGGTAACTGCAACATCAGAAAAAAGGCGGAGATTACAAACTGTAAAATCCGCCTTTGTATTTTTCTAAGACTGGTCGATTATCTTAATAACTTTAATCGTTTGTCAGTAATTTTTAATTATGTTTAATCTAATATTATCCTGTTACTTCTACTACTTCAATTCGTTCTCTTATTAGATTTGATATTTTATCCATTGCATTCACAATTTTATTAATATTTTCTTCAGCCTTTTGCCAATATTCTTTATTATTCCTTTCTTGATATTTGTATTCAATTGCTTCAAAATGAGATGTGTTTATTAGTGTTTTGATTTCATTATAAATAGATATTGAATAAAATGGACTGTTTTTTTCAAACGTTTCAATTAGTAAAATTGATTTTCTCCATTGTTCTTGTAGTCGTTCTGTTTTAATTTCCTCTTCAGTTTTATTTTCAGGCACAAAATCCATAATTGGTCTTAAAGTGGCAGTTGCATTTCTTAAGTCAATTAATTTTGCCCATAATTCAGTATAAATATTAAACTCTTTTTCGAATTGAACCTTGTGTATTAAGTTTTTTCGATTCGCTTCAGTTTGCAGCTTAAGTATTTTTCTATTTTGAATAAAATTTACTAATAGAGATACCGCCAATGGTAAAAGAGAAACGAGTATCGGTATCCAAAAAGATTTTTCCATAACGTGTTATTTAAATATTAATTAGAATACATTTAAAACGATTAATAAATCTAAAACCGGCCATTATAAAGATCTCTTGTTTTATCAGAAAAAACAAGTTCGTACACCTTATCAAGATAATCTTTTAATCCTTTAAATCAAGGTTCCGACAACGACACATACTGGTTGGTGTCGTCCATTATACTGCACATCTTTATCATCCATACTGCCGGGCTAAACACACAAGCAGGGCGGGAGTAAATTATACTTTTAACCCTCCAAATTATTCTCTGGAAATTTTAACAATTGGTTGAACTCAAAACTTTTGGAGGGGTGGGTAAAGCTCTTTGTACTCTGTACTATATACTCCGTACTTAGTACAGAGTACTCATTCACCCACCAACCTTCACCGGCACATCAATCACCGCACCATCACGTTGTGTAAAATGAATGATGCAGGCATGGTTTGATTTCCATTCAAAGCTTACATTCTTATTGCTTACTTCATCCGCATAAAATTCCTGAAAGACTTTACTGGTTTCTCCTCCGTGTGTTAATTGAATATCAACCATCCAGGCATCCAATGCTCCGGCACGACTGGCACTTACTGTTATTTTCATAGTCTTATCAGATGACCACGATTCTATGGGTACAGATGTTTCTTTGTTGCAGGAGAAAAATATTGAAGTTAATGCGAGCAATACGAATGGCAAGGTTTTCATAGGCTTTTTTTGTTTCATAATGCGTGGGAAGGGAAAAGATACAGTAAAGTACTAAGTATAGAGTACTTAGTACTTAGTCAAAATCGAAGCATTTAAATAGTTTCAGATGAGTGCCTAGATTTACATTTTACCCTAATTTTATGGTAAATTTTACCTTAATTTACCATAGCTTTGTGTTAAATATTTACAAAAAATACCCTAACTTTGTAATATGTTTTATAGAAATATCATCGGAGAATTAGAAAAATGGTTCTTAAATACCAATCGGAAACCATTGGTTATAAGAGGGGCAAGACAGGTTGGGAAAACTACTGTCGTTAATTATTTTGCCAGCAGATTTGATCAATATATTTACCTGAACCTGGAACTTGCTGCAGACAGAGAGCCATTCGAGAAATTTACTACTATGGAAACGCTGGTGCAGACCTTGTTTTTCCTTAAAAATAAAACACTTTCAAAAAAAAGTAAAACACTATTATTTATAGACGAAATACAGGAAGTTCCGGAGGCTATTAATATTCTCCGCTATTTTTATGAACAGGAACCCGAAATACCTGTTATAGCGGCGGGTAGTATGCTGGAAACCTTGTTTGACAAAAGCGTCAGTTTTCCGGTTGGCAGGGTAGAGTATAAAGTACTTCGACCAGTATCTTTTCCGGAGTTTTTAATGGCTATTGGTGAAACTGCTGCGCTTGAACAACTCAAACAAATTCCAGTTGCTTCTTTTGCACATACCAAATTACTCTCCCTATTTCACATCTATGCACTTATTGGAGGAATGCCTGAAGTTGTTCAGCAGTATGCGCTTCATAAAGATTTAACGGAACTCTCTTCTATTTATGATTCACTGATAACTTCGTACATCGATGATGCTGAAAAGTATGCTGCGAATTCCTCTCAATTACAGATGCTGCGGCATGCCATTAGGGCTTCTTTTGTACAAGCTGGTAAACGAATCAAATACCACGGTTTCGGAAATTCAAATTATGGTTCAAGAGAAATGGGGGAAGTACTACGTACTTTGCAGAAAGCATTGTTAATTTATTTAATATACCCAGATACCGGATTTACCTTGCCTTTGTTACCCAATCTGAAAAAATCTCCCCGCTTGCAGGTACTGGACACAGGATTGTTAAATTATTTTGCAGGAATTCAAAAAGAAATCTTAGGTTCTGTAGACTTAAATGCGGTTTATCAAGGGACTGTAATTGAACATCTGGTCGGGCAGGAATTATTAGCAACACAATACGATGCATTAAGCAGTCTGCATTTCTGGGTCCGGGAAAAGAAAACCTCTGTCGCAGAATTGGATTATGTATATCCTTTTCAAGGTAAATTAATTCCTATAGAAGTAAAATCAGGGGCGGGTGGAAAACTAAAATCATTACATCTCTTTATGGAAGAAGCTCCTCATCAACTTGCTGTTCGTTTGTATGCAGGGGAATTGAGTGTTCAGACTGTAACACAGAAGAATAAAAAATATTATTTATTAAATCTTCCTTATTATCTTGTTTCTCAAATAGATAATTATATGGATTGGTTTCAAAGGAACACAATATAGCATCGTTAGAACCATTATTACGTGGTCAAAGAATTATGATCTGAAGCAGCTTGAAACTAAAAAGAATAGATACTATTAAAGCTTTAACTACAATAATTCTTTTTTCCACAGAACCTTACTCTGACTGCATATGTTTTGTATAGAAACTCAAAATTAACGAACTTGAACCCTTTAATATCCCAATCGCTTATGTCAGTAGAAAAAGTACACTGTTTGATTATTGGTTCCGGTCCTGCTGGATATACCGCTGCTATTTATGCTTCACGTGCTGGTTTAAAGCCTGTTATGTATACGGGCCCGCAGCCGGGTGGACAATTGATGATTACCAATGATGTTGAAAATTTTCCAGGTTATCCGGATGGTGTCATGGGGCCTCAGATGATGGAAGACTTTAAAAATCAGGCAGCGCGCTTTGGAGCGGATATTCGTTACGGATCGATTTCATCTGTTGATTTCTCTGGTTCGGTTCATAAAGTGATTGTGGATGAAAAACTTGATATAGAAGCAGATACAGTAATTATTTCTACCGGTGCTTCGGCTAAATGGCTTGGTTTGGAATCCGAACAACGTTTAAATGGTCGCGGTGTTTCAGCCTGTGCCGTTTGCGACGGTTTCTTTTTCAGAGGACAGGAAGTTGCAATTGTCGGTGCCGGAGATACGGCTTGTGAAGAAGCGAGTTACTTAGCCAAACTATGCAAAAAAGTTTATATGCTGGTGCGTAAGGACAGTTTCCGTGCGGCCTCAGCAATTATGCAGAGACGTGTTGAAAACACAGCAAACATAGAAATCCTGTACAGTACAGAAACAGAAGAAGTATTAGGAGCAGAAGATGTTGAAGCTGTACGTGTGCGGAACAATGTAACAGGTGAAACGCGCGTTATACCAATAACAGGTTTCTTTGTTGCGATTGGTCATAAACCAAATACAGATATCTTTAAGCGTGAAATTGAAATGGATGAAAACGGATATATTAAAACCGTACCGGGTTCATCCAGAACAAATATTGAAGGTGTGTTTGCATGCGGAGATGCTCAGGATCATGTGTACCGTCAGGCTGTTACAGCTGCTGGTACTGGCTGTATGGCTGCTCTCGATGCCGAACGATATCTTGCCTCAAAAGAAGCCACTCTGGCTTAACTTATTCCATAATGCGTGTATTCTTATTTCTACTACTCTTTATTACGTTCTTTACCATACAAGCACAACCGCCGGTAAATAATCCCACGAATCCTAAAAAAGGGAATAAAGATTTTGATCAGACAAAGGCTCCGGCCATTGAGTATAAAACTCCAGATATGAGCGATGTTCTGTTTACAGACGACATCGTTGATACGCTTGCGGGTGGTTTACAAAGTGGTTATACATTTGCCCCTCAGAAAGACTGGTCTATGGCGGAGGAAGATACTACAGCATGGACAGAAGGCGAAGAAGTTGGGGAAGATGAATTTGTCATTGTAGAGGTTGAAGAGCAGATTAAGATGGATTCTTCCTGGGTAACTATTGCTCAATACTATTCGGTATGGGATACCCGTAAGATTGATCCGTATATGGTCGATCCGGCAGATTTCAAAGATACCATCTCCATGATTTTATTTGATACCGTTGCCGGGCACAATTGGTCGATGCCTCTTACCTATAGTAAAATCAATTCTCCTTTCGGATACAGAAGCGGACGCTGGCATTATGGTACCGATCTGGACTTGAATGTAGGAGAGCCTGTGACCGCTTGTTTTGATGGTATTGTGCGTATTGTTCAATACAATTCCAATGGCTACGGCAAGTATATCATGATCCGTCACTACAATGGTTTTGAAACCCTGTATGCCCATTTAAGTCAGCAGGACGTAAAAGTTGGTCAGAATGTAAAGGCGGGTGAAGTAATTGGTTTGGGTGGAAATACCGGCCGCAGCAGCGGACCACATTTGCACTTTGAAGTACGTTATGTAGGTAATGCATTCAACCCAGCTTATATGTATGATTTTGCTAATCATACGATTCGTTCCGGGCATTTTGATCTGAAACCAGAACATTATGCGTACGCAAAAGAGGCAAGAAAAATATACTATCATACTGTTCGTTCCGGGCAGACATTGAGCATGATCAGCAGGAAGTATGGTGTTTCTGTTGCGCAGATTTGCAAATTGAATAAAATCTCTACACGTACGGTTATTCGTGCGGGTAGAAGATTGCGGATACGATAATTTCTTGGTTGATAAACGGAAACCCTCCAAGGGTTATGTAAAAACATTATCCAGTTTTTATATTTATTGCTACTATCAAAAGAAACCCTTGGAGGGTTTTTAAATAAACTCCATGATGAATCGTAAACTAGATATATTGGTATTTGCGTCGCATCCGGATGATGCAGAATTAACATGTTCCGGAACGATTGCCAAACATATTCAGCAAGGGAGAAAGGTTGGTATTGTTGACTTGACCAAAGGAGAGTTAGGAACTCGTGGCAATGCGGAGATACGTGCACAGGAATCTGCAGCAGCTTCTAAAATACTTGGTATTACAGAACGCAATAATATTGGTTTAGCAGATGGATTCTTTGAATCCGATAAAGAAAGCTGTCTTAAAATTATTCCTTATATCCGTTATTATCAACCTGAGATTATTCTTTGTAATTCGATCGAAGATCGTCATCCGGATCATGGAAAAGGTTCGGAGTTGGTTTCAAGAGCCTGCTTCTTATCCGGTCTGATGAAAATTGAAACAGAATGGAAAGGAGTAAAACAGGATGCATGGCGACCTAAAAATGTCTATCACTATATTCAGGATAGATTATTAAAGCCGGATTTTGTGGTAGATATTTCGGCACATTGGGAAACAAAGCTGGCTTGTATCAAAGCATTTAAATCACAGTTTTATAATCCAGATGCTATGGATAACGAGCCACAGACATATATATCCGGGAAAGTATTCTTTGATTATCTGGAAGCCAGAGCACGTGAATTCGGACACTCTATTGGTGTTGAATTCGGTGAAGGATTTACAAAAGAAAAGGAGATAGGAGTGAAGGATCTTTTTGACCTAATTTAAGTATAGAGTATGGAGTACTTAGTACTAAGTACTCCATATTATTTTGCCAATGCTTAACACTTTCTCTTTTGAAATTTGTTTTTGTGATTTGGAATTTCATCAAAATGGTTGTTGGTGACCCAAGGCAATAATCATCGATCTACAATAATTGCTTTTGTTCGCCTTGGGAACACGCAACAACGGCAACTATTTCATCAAAGCTTTTTGCATTAGGCTTTTGGCATTAAGCCTTAAGGGCATATCCTATATATATCCCACTGTCCATTATCTTTCAACTCATATACAATCCGATCGTGTAAGCGACTTGGCTGTCCTTGCCAGAATTCAAAATAAGATGGAATAAGTCTGTAGCCACCCCAAAAGTCGGGTCTTGGTACATAAGATCCTTCGGGGTATTTTTTCGTATATTCTTTTACTCGTTTTTCAAGTTCTTCGCGTGTATCTACTTTCTTGCTTTGTTCTGAAACCCATGCACCAATGCGGCTTCCATACGGGCGGCTCTGAAAATATACATCCGATTCTTCAGCACTTACTTTCTCAATTTTTCCTTCAATGCGAACCTGACGTTCCAGTTCAGGCCAAAAGAAATTCATGGCAGCAAATGCATTTGTTTCAAGTATTGTTGCCTTATGACTTCTATAATTTGTATAAAATAAAAAATTGCCTTGATCAATTCCTTTCAATAATACGATCCGTGATGTTGGTTTTCCGGAAGCATCTGCTGTTGCCAGATTCATTGCTGTTGCTTCTAAGGCACCACTTTCAATCGCCTCATCCAGCCAGATCGAAAACTGATGCGCCGGTGCTGCAGAAACATCTGTTTTATCTAAACTTCTTTGAGAATATTCTTTTCGGATATGTGCTAAACTTTTATTCATAATACACTAATTGACATCAAAAACCATGATTATACTACAAATAACGGCTAATATCTGTTTTAATAATATGATTATAATTATATTTTGTTTTGACATTAGCAGAATCCCCAATGTTAAGAAACTTTAACATGCATTCATATTTTCATTATTGTCATTTTTTTCGATATTGGATAGGATTACAAACCTCTATTCAATTAAAGTGCTGACGAAAGGTAAAATATTGATTTCAGAACCGTATCTGGGAGATTCAAACTTCGAGCGAAGTGTTGTATTGCTTTGTGAGCATAACGACAGCGGAGCTTTTGGTTTTATGTTGAATAAAGCTACTTCGCTTACTATCAATTCGGTTATGGAAAATCAACTATCGTTTGAACAGGATTTGTTCATAGGTGGTCCGGTTTCTCAGGATTCGTTGTTTTTTATTATTCGTCAGGAAAAACCCATTTTAAATGACTCTGTGCATATCAAAGATGATTTGTATTGGGGAGGCGATTTTGAACAATTAAAGAAATTGATTGAGCAAGGTGAGATTGAACAGCAGAATTGTCGATTTTTTTTAGGATATTCGGGTTGGAGTGAGGATCAGCTTGAAGAAGAAATCGAACAACACTCCTGGATTATTTCAGAAATAACCACACTGGAAATGTTTGAAAATGATCCGGATAAAATGTGGCAGAATGTGTTAAAAAGTATGGGTGGAAAATATAAAGCATTATCCAATTATCCCATCGATCCAAGATTAAATTAAGTTTTTTAAGGAATAGTTATGAGTAACGTGTTAGGTGTTTCAGATGAGTTGAATAATGAACTTCAGTTGCAGGATTCTGTTGAATCAGCTACGCAGACAGATGTTCACAAAGAGGATTTTAGTCATTATACAAAATCTGAATTGGTGAATTATCTGCTTAAACTGAACCCTGAAGAAAATTTTCAGGAGGCATCTACGATATTGAAAAGTATCCGTACTCAATACGATCACTTGTTCGAACAGGAGCAACAGCAAGCACTGCAGAAGTTTTTGGAAGATGGAAGTGTCGCAGAAGATTTTCAATATAAGAAAGACGATACCTCACTGGCTTTTGAAGTAGAGTATCTGAAGATAAAAGAAAAGGTTTCAAATTATTATTCAGGACTTGAGAAACAAAAATCAAAAAACCTCGAAGTAAAGAAGCATGTATTGGAACAGATGCGTGCAATCATCTCTTCTGAAGAGAGTGCTGAATCGCTTACGGAATTTAAAAAACTTCAGGAAGACTGGAGGAATACTGGTCCCGTTCCATCTACAGAAGTAAAAGAACTCTGGGCCAATTATCAAGCATTGACGGATATGTTTTATAATAACCGCAGTGTATATTTTGAATTGAAAGAGCTTGATAGACGTAAAAATCTTTCTCTTAAGAATGAAATCATTTCGAAGATAGAACAATTGCTGGATCATCCACAGATTCAGCATGCCTTCACCGAAATGCGAAAATTACAGGAAGAGTTCAGACATATAGGTCCTGTTCCGAAAGATGATCATGAAAGCATCTGGACAAAACTAAAAACGGTTAGTGATGCCATTCATCAGAAGCGCCATCACTTCTACGAGGAACTTTCCAAACGTAAGGAAGAAAATTACGCTAAGAAATTAGAGTTGATTGAAAAACTAAAACAATACGAAGATTTTATTTCCGATAAGATTGATGATTGGAAAGAGAAATCCGATGAAGTATTGCATATACAGGAAGAGTGGAAAAAAATCGGACAGGTTCCGGAAGAGAAATTAAAGGAATTGTCTAAAAACTTCTGGGCAGCCGGAAAGAAATTCTTTGCAAATAAAAACACTTTCTTCAAAAAGCTAGACAATAAACGTAAGGAAAACCTTGCCAGAAAAACAGAATTGTGCGAGAAAGCAGAAGCGTTGAAAGACAGTCAGGATTTTGCTGCAACCTCAAAAGCATTGATTCAGTTACAAAAGGAATGGGCCAAAGTAGGACAGGTTCCGATTAAGTTTAAAGACAGCATATACGAACGTTTTAAAAAGGCTTGTGATTCATTTTTTCAGCAGCAGCGTGACTTACAGACAGCCGCAGATAATAAATTAGTAGACAATCTTAAGCAGAAGGAAGCTTTGCTTGTTGAATTAGAAACTAAATTAAAAGGGGCTTTTTCGGAAACGAAAGAGACTATCTTATCTTACTTGCATAACTGGGAAGAAATTGGTTATGTTCCGATTGAACAAAAGAAAACGGTTCAGGATAAATTCAAGCAACTATTGGATGCTATGATTGAAAAGCTTCCTTTAGAAGGTGAGGATAAGGAACGCTTGTTACTTCAGATTGAAGTGAAGCAAGGTGGTGCTAAGAAGGTTGAAAACCTGATGCGTGATTTGCAGAAGAAAGCATCGACTATTAAAGCCGATATTGATCAATATAAAAACAATATGGATTTCTTTGCGAAGTCAACTAAAGCTTCTGCCTTGAAAGATGAAGTATTGAAAAAAATTGCGGATGCTGAAGTTGAGCTGAAGAAGCTGAATGAAAAGCTGAGGATATTGAGAGGATAGTTGAGTTTTAAGTTCTAAGTGTTAAGTTTTAAGATTGCTCTCCGAAATAAGGAATTCTCTTATCAGGAAAATTGCTTTCAGAAAATCGGTGGTAAAAGTTTATAACAAATCTATCCTACTTAAAACTTAGAACTTACCACTTAGAACTTTATTTCACTTTTCGTTCGATCTCTTTTAGATTATCCATTTTTTTATTGCGCAGGAATCCATTGATATCTTCAAAGTGTTCTTTAATGCGCTTGTTCCCGAATTCAAATACTTTGGTTGCCAAGCCATTCAAGAAATCTCTATCGTGCGATACTAAAATGATCGTGCCATCGAAGCTTTGCAAAGCTTCTTTAAGGATATCCTTGGTTTTTATGTCCAGGTGATTGGTAGGTTCATCCAGGATTAGCAGATTCACTGGTTCAAGCAATAATTTGATCATGGCCAGACGTGTCTTTTCTCCACCCGATAAAACTTTTACTTTTTTAGCAGAGCTTTCGCCACCAAACATAAAGGCTCCTAATATGTCGCGTATTTTGGTACGTATATCGCCGGTGGCAATGGTATCAATGGTTTGAAATACTGTTAAGTCTTCATCTAAAAGCGATGCTTGGTTCTGAGCAAAATAACCGATCATGCTGTTATGGCCCAGTTCTAATCTGCCTTCAAAATCAATCTCATTCATGATAGCTTTGATCAGGGTTGATTTACCCTCTCCGTTTTTACCGACAAAGGCAACTTTTTCACCACGCTCAATCGTTAGCGAAGCATTTGAGAAAACCACATGATCGCCATAACGCTTGGTTAATCCTTCTGCGATAACCGGATAATTACCGGAACGCGGAGCAGGTGGGAATTTCAGATTCAAGGAAGAAGTATCTACTTCATCTACTTCAATCGGTTCCAGTTTCTCGAGCATTTTTACGCGCGATTGAACCTGCAATGTTTTCGAATAAGTGCCTTTAAACCGATCAATAAATTCCATGGTATCGGCAATAAAACGTTGCTGCTCATCAAATGCTTTCTGCTGATGCTGGCGACGTTCCTGACGCAGTTGCAGGTAATGGGAGTAGTTTACCTTATAATCGTAAATGCGTCCCATAGTAACTTCAATAGTGCGGTTCGTGATATTGTCTACAAAAGCCTTATCGTGGGAAATAACCATTACAGCCTTAGCATTATTGATTAAGAAATCCTCTAACCACTGAATTGATTCAATATCCAAGTGGTTGGTAGGCTCATCCAGCAAAATAAGATCAGGCGTTTGTAATAGGATTTTAGCTAATTCAATACGCATTCTCCAGCCCCCGCTGAACTCTGTGGTAGGTCTGTTGAAATCTTCACGCAGGAAACCAAGTCCCAGTAATGTCTTTTCTACTTCAGCATCAAAGTTTACTTCTTCGATTGAATAATATTGCTCGCTTACTTCCGATACACGCTCAATGATTTTAAAATACTCCTCAGATTCATAATCCGTGCGGGTTTCCAACTGATGGTTGAGTTCTTCCATCTCTTTTTTCAAGCCAAGAATTTTAGAAAAGGCTTTGGAAGTTTCTTCAAATACGGTTGAATCATCATCGAGTAACAAATGTTGCGGCAAATACGCAATCACGGCTCCATTAGGCGCTGTTACTTTACCGCGTGTCGGTTTATCTACCCCTGCAATAATTTTTAGCATGGTTGATTTACCTGCACCGTTTTTACCCATCAGGGCAATTTTATCATTATCGTTGATGTTGAAAGTAATATCACTGAAAAGGGTAGTGCCGCTGAACGCAACAGCGAGTCCGTCGATAGAAATCATGAATGCAAGAAATTTAAGGGTATAAAGGTAAGGACTTTAAGCCACAAAGAATAGTAGTTGTTAGGTTTTAGTTGCTAGTTTTCAGACGGTTCATTGTTAAAGATTACTTGTCTGAACCACTGATTTTAAAAGGATTAAGAGATTACACAGATTGTTTCAAATTTATTTTGTTCGATTTCTGGATTGTAAATTCAAAAAGTATTATTCAAAAAAGAATATTCTTCAGTAACCATCAAACGGTCGGACCGTTCCCAAAAGCGGTCTGACCGTTTGTTCATAACACTGACTTTCGTTCATTTAATACCTGTTTGTCAATTCACTGTCAATTGGAGATCATTACTATCGAATTATCACCAGCCGTCAGACCGCTTTTTCCAGCGGTCCGACGGCTTTGTAAAACCATCTTATTTTTGAAATTCCCTAGGACATTTCTTTTTGTCAATAATTACTATCTTTAAGTATAGAATTCGGACATCTTACAGACAAATATTTTTACGCGTATTTATGAATGGTACAAGAAATATCCGGGAGCAGGAACGTAAACTGATTATCTTTTTATTGAAACAGTTGGATCTTACGACGGAGGATTACCCAATTGCAGAAGAAGTGTGGGAATACGAAGGAGGAATCATGGGAAGTATTAGTTTCTGTTTATCGGATACTCCTGATTACGATAGTGATCTGATACAAGTGGAATATACCGATTCAGATTCGATTCCGGTTGTCATTACCTTAACCAAAGATAAAAATAATAAACTACTGGATCTGGATTTCTGGAAAGCAGATTTCTCTAAATTGATTACCTATCCGAAGCCGGAGGACCTCCTTTATTAATAAAGTGTGTTTCAAACAATAAGAAAGATAATATACATGCATACCTATATATCCATCCTGAGAGGCATTAATGTGAGCGGACGTAATATGATCAAAATGGAGGCTTTACGAAGCATGTATGAGGCCTTGGATTTTAAGGATGTTAAAACGTATATACAAAGCGGCAATGTTGTTTTTAGGACAAAGAAAACAAGCAATCATAAACTCGAGAAAAAGATCGCCGAAAAAATTACCGAAATCTTTTCATACGATGTTCCGGTGATGGTGAAGGAGCTGGATGAGATCGCCGATGTTCTTGAAAATAACCCTTTCGTAAATAAACGAAAAGAAGATATAACCAAACTGCATGTAACTTTCTTATCTCATGAGCCGGAGCACTCTTTTTTAGATAAAATTAAAGACCTTAAATATGCATCGGATGAATTTATTTTATTCGGTAAAAATGTCTATTTGTTTTGTCCGGATGGATATGGAAATACAAAACTATCCAATAATTTTTTTGAAAGTAAATTGAAAGTGACAGCAACGACGCGTAACTGGAAAACGATAAATGAGCTAATGGTATTGGGTAAGAGTGTTGCAGAGTGAGGATTCTGTAAACAAATCTATAAAATCCTATAATTGTAATGAATGTAGCAAAGATAATTATATTATTAGGCAGTGGCTTATTTATTCTGTTCATTGGATGTAATATTTTATCATCTGAAGACGATAAAATTTATAATATGGAAGGAATAAAGTCCTTTGATTCACAAAATGAATATTTCGGTATTTATACTGTTGATTCTATATCGATGAATAGGCTTGAAAATTTCAATAAGACTATGAGTATTGAAATTAAGAATGGAAAGCATTTTGAATCTATAAACATGCCTTCTTGTTTATTAAAGAATACCTATGATTTTGATGACTCAATTATGTTTAATTCAGCAGGTGTATATAATGTACAAAGAAATATGCAAGATGCAGGGATGGACATTGATATGAGATTTGATGAGTCAGACATAAAAAATATTGATAAAGTTGAAATTATTAATACTACGGGTTATTTCTATAAGTTCAATAATAAAATATGTTTTGTAGTATATATGGGAGACATAGATGGTGGAAAAACTCTTAAGTTTATAAAAAAAGCTAATTAGATGGGGGCGTGGTTAACATGGACGTGAAATCTTATTTTAAAAAATGGCTACTAATCGTTTTTGTATTGTCTTAGTTCTTGGTCTTTTATTTTCTCTCAAAAGTAATTGTCAGACTAATTCTGATAGTATGATGCTGAAAGAAACATGGGCGAAATATTATACAAATGAATGTTTGAATAAAAGTTTTAATGAAAATAGTAACTATCCTTCTATTGAAATTTATTTTTATCAGCCTAATAGTGCAGATCACTTTAATGTAATTGTAATGAATGATATAAATTCAGACACAGTAAATATTATAATAAGATGTATAAATCATAAGAAGAGTATCAATTTTTGTATGGATAGTATTGATTCGGTAATGTCTTTTTATAAGAAATTTACTCGGCTTAATAAGTCGAATTATCTTTATATGAAAGAAGATACTGATCCTAATGACAAATCAATAATGACTATTAAATTAATCATTGATGAAGATTTAACGTATTATATCATGTGTTGTGGGAAGATAGATTGGGATAATGCTTTTTTTAGAAACAATACTGAATTTAAGGCGAGATTTCAATACATGCTTTTAAACTGTCTCTATTATTAAAAAAAGTAAAGCGAAAAATAAAAAAAACAGCTATAGCACCCTTTTCGATATATGACCAACACGCAAGAACCTCGTCAAGTTATTACATCCCAACACGGTAGCATGAAAAGCAACATCTGGTATTGCGGAGATATCCGAATCGGACATGCGGTTTCTTCGTTTAATGATTATGTTCGTGTTACTTCTTCCAGTGCTCATCAGGATGTGGTGCGGTTACATTTTGGTATGAAAGGCAATTATAGTTTTTCCTATAAGCAGCTGAATAAATCTTTTGATCTGATTGGTGGTCATCACAATATCATGTACTCCAAAGAATTTGATATGGAGATGATGAATAAGACGCTGGAAATAGAAACCTTTGGCATACAGTTCCCGAAAGAACGTTTTATTCAATATACCCAGCAAGCGAGTGATTCTTTACAACGTTTTGCGGAGCAGATCCTGAATGGAGAAAGTGTTCTGCTTTCCGATCAATGGGGGGCTATTGATCCATCCATTCAGCAAGTGATTCATCAAATGATCCATAGTAAATATACAGGAGATCATCAACAGTTATTCCTGCTTTCCAAAAGTATTGAGCTATTGGTCTTATGTGCCGAATCGTATCGGGAATCTGTTCCACCCGAAGATTTATTTTTGAAGAATACTACCGATAAGGAGAAGATTATAGCTGTTCGTGATCTCATAAACGAACGGGTACATTGTCCGCCCAATCTATCTGAAATAGCCAAAGCCGTGGGTTTAAATGAATACAAACTGAAGCGTGGCTTTAAGGAAGTTTTTCATACAACAGTTTTCGGTTATTTAACAGATCAGCGTTTACATCTGGCACATCGGTATTTGCTGGACACCCAAAAAACAGCTGCTGAAATCGGTTATGAATTAGGCTATTCTACACCACAACATTTTAACAATGCTTTTAAGAAGAAATTCGGAACAACCCCATTTTCTGTCAAAAAATAATCCGTAAAACGCAATCACTTTTAATAGAAAAGGAATAGTATTGAGTAATGAAAACCTTTGATACGAATATACACTAGTATGAGCAAACAGATTGTTAACACCATCATTATCAACGCACCAATCTCTAAAGTATGGGACGCTTTGGTTAATCCTGAACAGACAAAAAAATACATGTTCGGTTGTGAGACCGTTTCCGATTGGAAAAAAGGGAGTTCCCTGATCTGGAGAATGGATTATGAAGGCAAGGATTATATTGCTGTAAAAGGAACAATTGTTGAAATAAAGCCGGAAAGCTTGTTAACCTATACCGTATTTGATCCTAATAATGCAGCAATGGAAGATATTCCTGCAAATTATCTCACTGTTACCTACGAATTAAAAACCGAGAACGGACAGACTGTTTTTACAGTAACACAAGGTAATTATGATACCGTGGCAGAAGGCGAGAAGCGTTACCAGGAGGCTTATAACAATGGAGAAGGCTGGAATCCGATATTGGTGCAGATAAAGACGTTAGTAGAAGGATAGTTTTAGTTACTAGGTATTAGTTTCTAACTACTAGACAAAATTCAAACGGAGGGAAGATCTTCAACTCTCCTTGTCTTTAAATCATCAAGGTTTTAAAACCTTGATGATTTAATTAAACTTCTGTGGAATCCATTACTCTTTTCAATCTATGGTTCAGACCATTTTTTAATTTAATTATCAAAGCGCAAGGCACTATTTATAGCATCCAGCGAGGAACCAAAGTTTTTTGTATTGGAATTATACATAATACAGGCTTCTGTTAATCTCTGAATGAATAAAAGCGAGTGTATGGATTTATCTCGTTTCTCAAAAACGTCGTGGCCGATTTTCTTAGCACTTTCGGAGATATGTTCCAAAAGCCTGACCTTTTGATTTGAGTTTATATAAAAATGTAATAGTTCATGAATGATGATTGTATCAATATCCGTCGGATTTGAAAATAGTACAACATCCGAAAGAAGAAATAAATCATCCTTTGAATCTGTATCTGCAAAGATTGTACTTACATCATACTGATACTTTGCTTTGGCCTCAACATAATGTTTGTTGGCTTTTTCAAGTAAATTTTTATTGTCATTGCCATACAATAGGGCATAGCGTTTCTTTTTTGTTTCAATTTTAAAAATCAAAAGCGATTTGTTATTAATGCTTAAGTAATTCTGAAAATCAAAATCAAAAACCAATTCTGATAAATACTGTATTCTTTCGATTAAATCCATTTGGCTTAGCTATTATGTTGAATAAAATTTGTCTCGTTTTTTGTAAAACAATACCATAGCAGTATAGTAATAAAACGGGTAGTATCAAAAAAAGACTTAAAGTTATCTACGGTAAAATACGGATTCAGTATTCAACAGATTTTTCATAAGTTTATAATTGAACAGCTATTTTTTATGGGATCTTGAAATCAACAATTAAAGATAATATGCATGAAAATAGTAAAAAAATTAATAATGAGAGTTAAACCCTTATAAAAAGCGAAACCCGATAGTTTGAATTTCTTCAGGGACTAACGGGAATAAGATTTACAAATATACTATTTCAGTATGTATTTTCAAAATTAAATCAAATAAATGAGATATTGTGAATTTGAGAATATTATATCACATTCTAGGATGAGTCGATATTTAGATGCTTCTGGAGGTAATACCAGAAAAGCAATGACGTTGTATCGTCTTAATCTTAGATTGTCACAAGAATTATTTACAGTAATCAGTTGTTTTGAAATAACACTTCGAAATGCCATAAATAAACATTGTCTGGATAGAATGGGAAATGATTGGCTTAAAAAAAGTGCAACCAATCCTGAAATTTTCAATAATAATCATTGTCGTTTAACGGCAACAAACATTAACGATGCTATTACTAAACTTAGTAATTCTTATACGCACAATAAACTGGTAGCAGAAATGGGATTTGGTTTCTGGCGTTATATGTTTGCTTCGCATCAGTACAATGCTATGGGTAAAACATTACTATATATATTCCCATCCAAACCTTCAAGTACTGCTGCCATACAATACAATCAGAAATACGTATTTAATCAATTGGCTAGAATTAATGATATTCGAAATCGTATTGCTCATCACGAACCTATTTGTTTTAGATCTGGTCAACCTATAATAGATACGAACTATTCAAAACAACAATATATTTTAACAAAGCAATTTTTTCAATGGATGAATATTGAAGAAACTACTTTTCTTTACGGATTAGATCATATTGATAATATCTGTGATAGAATTGATACATTAATTATCACGGATTAAATCCCTATGTGATATATCCGATGCGGGCGGTAACGAAACATAATACGTTAGAATGAAAAACCTTCAAGGTCTCAAAGTCCTTGAAGGTTTTGATATTATTTATTCACCCCAACTCACGGGAATTTCGGAAACTTCGAGAAGTCCGGCTTTCTTTTTTCTATAAATGCATTTTTGCCTTCTTTGGCTTCTTCGGATAGATAATATAATAGGGTTGCATTACCCGCTAATTCCTGAATACCTGCCTGTCCATCCAAATCGGCATTGAACGATGATTTTAACATACGTAAAGCAATCGGAGACTTTTCAAGAATCTTTTTACACCAGGATATCGTCGTTTCTTCCAATTGATCCAAGGGAACAACTTTGTTTACCAAGCCCATATCCAGAGCATCCTGTGCATTGTATTGATCGCATAAGAACCATATCTCACGGGCTTTCTTCTGACCAACCACACGTGCCAGGTATGATGCACCAAAGCCACCATCAAAGCTTCCTACAATCGGACCTGTTTGTCCGAATTTAGCATTATCTGCCGCAATACTTAAATCACAGATTACATGCAAAACGTGCCCGCCGCCAATGGCCCAACCAGCAACCATAGCAATAACTGGTTTTGGAATTGAGCGTATCTGTTTTTGAAAATCCAATACATTTAAGCGCGGTACCGCATCTTCGCCAACATAGCCACCATGTCCGCGTACACTTTGATCACCACCGCTGCAAAAGGCTTTGCCGCCTTCGCCTGTTAATATAATCACACCTACTTTGGTATTTTGTCTGGCCATTTCCATCGCCTCACTCATTTCCATTACCGTTTTAGGGGTAAAGGCATTGTGCTTGTGCGGACGGTTGATACTGATTTTAGCGATGCCGTCGTAGTATTGAAAGAGAATTTCTTCATACTCTTTCAGTGTTTCCCATGGATATTTACTTTGCATAGTGTTGTTGTATCGTTTTTTTAAATCGTTTAAAGAGTTCTGTGTTTTTAACAGAGTTGGTTTCTATTTCTATAATTTTTCCAAACATGGAAGGCTGAAAGAAATCTTCCAGTATACGGTTCAGATCGTTATTGTTTTTACACAACGTATATTCCAGTCCGTTTTCTGCAGCCATAAACTTTGCGTTCAAGGGCTGACGGATTTCGAAGTATTCATCCAGTTCCGGCAGTCCGGCAGGACCGTCAATCATACGGAAGATACCGCCACCGTGATTGTTCAGCAATACGATACGGATGTTTTCGGGCTTATAATTGTTCCAGAAAGCATTGCGATCATAAAAGAAGGCCAAGTCACCTGTAATTACAGTAACAAGTTCATTATATTTTAAAGCAAAGCCATAAGCCGTGCTGATAACACCATCAATACCACTGGTTCCTCTGTTGGCAAATACCTGTACCGTTTTTTGTGTAATGCCTAATGTATTGACATAGCGTACAGACATGCTGTTTGCCAAATGCAGAGCAGAATGGGAGGGTAGATGTGTCAATACTTGCTGAACAGCTGAAAATTCACTAAAAGAATGTTCTGTTTTATAAAATTCCTTTACAAGAGGAATAATAATATTTTGATGTTTCGTCCAGTTCTCAAGGTATTGCTGTTGAAGCGGAGATGAAATGTTTATGTGTGATAGAAATTCTTCCATTTTTACCGGAATAATTTCTTTTAGATGTTTGAAAACATCTGCCGTTGTTTCGTCCGGCCCAACATACCAATGAGAGACAGCTGTGTTGTTTCGGATAAACTCTTTTAAAGGTTTTGAAAGCAGCGCATTTCCAAAGGATATAACCAGATCCGGTTTTAGTGATTCTATCGTTTCTTTGGAAAGCGATGGCAACAATATATCGTGCGTATAAATGACATTCCGAACACCATGAAGATTGGCTATCACTTCAGCGATAAACGGAGCTTGTATATTCCCAATACTTAAACGTAAGGCATCCGAATAGGCATGCTGACCAGCTACAAACAGAATCTTCTTAAAACCATCTATTTTGTATTGAAGTTTTTTCCATGTATCTGATGATAATGTCGAAACAGGTTCTTCGCGTTTGATGATGGGAGGTTTATCCGAAAATGAAATCGTTTCTTTTGGATAAAAAGGTTCTCTGAAAGGAATATTGACATGCACAGGTCCTTTTGGATAAGCTTCGGTTATGTTAACAGCTTCATTGATCTTTCGGTAGGTTTCCCATTGCGTTGCGGGAATCTCGTGCTCTGCTGAAAGCTGAAAGAATGCTTTTACATGGCTTCCATAAATCTCTTGCTGACGGATGGTTTGTCCATCATTCTGGTCAATCCATTCCGGCGGACGATCTGCTGTAAGTATGATAAGCGGCACACGTTGATAATATGCTTCCACGATAGCAGGAGCATAGTTATACAAAGCTGAACCGGATGTGCAAATCAATACTGTTGGTTTCTTCGTCTGCAAGGACATACCCAGTGCAATAAAAGCCGCAGAGCGTTCATCCGGTACTACTTTTATGCTTAATTTTTTATGTCTGGCAAAAGCAATGCTTAATGGCGCGCAACGCGAACCCGGTGAAAGCACTACATCGCTGACTCCATGCTGAAATAAAATTTCGGGTATATCGTATATTGCCTGCAAAACGGTTTTGAAAATTAGAATTTACAAATTAGTAAAAGCCTGACCAATGACATCCATTTTTAAGGAAGTTTCTTCCCATTCTTTTTCCGGAACAGAATCAGCGGTAATACCTGCGCCGGCAAATAAGGTAATTTTATTGGAATAAATACGGGCACAACGGATGTTCACATATAATGCTGTATTGCCATTCATATTGACAGGCCCTATAAATCCGCTGAATAATTTGCGGTCGAAACGTTCGTTTTCCTTTATAAATTCCAGGGCAGCTTGCTTTGGCATCCCGCATACGGCTGATGTAGGATGAAGTAATCGCAACATAGTGCTACCCAGTTCCGGCATATTTACTTCTTTGGTATCAACAATATATTCCGTTTTCAGATGCAGAATATTACCGGCTCTGATTGTCTTAGGCCCCTGTTCATCGTATTCACGCAATCGTATGGTTTTAAAGCATCCGATGATGTATCTGCATACAAGGGCCTGTTCTTCAATTTCTTTTTGCGTCCAGGATACTTCTCGCATCGGAACAGAAGCATTATTTAATTGAGTCCCTGCCAAGGCAACAGTTTTAAATATTCCTTTGTCATCGGAAGACGATAATAATTCAGGCGTAGCCGTAATCCATAAACCTGTTTCCGGGTGAAAGTATACACAGATACAGGCATGCGGATAGGTGCCCCTCAGATTCAGTACAACCTGTTCAATCGATGGGGACCGATGTTCCTGATCTTTGGAACGGGCAAGTACTACTTTCTGAAACTGTTCTTTTTCAATAGCTTCCTTAGCCTTATTTACACCATCTGTATAACAGGAAAGTTTACTGGCTTCTTCCGGATTACTGTGTTCCAGTAAGGAAGTAATGGACTCTTTGGGATGTATAGTGTTTGCCAGAATCTGTTCTTGCATATATTCATATCCGGTTTGGACTGTCCATGAATTATGCTCAGTTCCAATCTGAAGGTGAATGCGACTGTGTATATAATATTTATCTGCTTGGGTATTGAATGGAGCTAATACAAAGCCTGAAGACAATTGATGCAACAAGGGAAATTCTGTTTCAGAATATTTTGCCGGTTGTGGATCCAGTATTAGATCCCAAGTCGTGGATTCAGGTGCAGACCAGCATGCTACCGCATAATTATGCGTAATGGCTGATTCTAAAAAAGTTTTTATCCAATCCTGATGCTTGCGGTCAGTTATTTGTTCTATAGTATTTGCGGTAACTTTTTGATTCATATTATTTTTTATCCAACACCATTACCGTTAAACGACTTGTGCAAATGAGAAGTCCCTGTTCATTGGTGATATCAATGTTCCATATATGCGTTTTACCGCCTTCATGCATTAAAATGGCTTTACCTTTTACGATTCCTCCTTTGGCTGAGCGTATATGATTGCATGAAATGTTTAAACCCACACAAGCCTGCTTTTCCTGGTCCACACATAAATAAGATCCAATACTTCCAAGAGTTTCAGCTAAAACTGCTGAGGCTCCTCCATGTAACAAACCCATTGGCTGCATGGTTCTATGATCAACAGGCATTTCTCCGCATATATGATGTTCTCCGAGTTCCGTAAATTGAATTCCCAGATGTTCTCCCATCGTATTCCGACTCAGTTTATTTAATTCTTCAAGCGGTATGTTTGTATTTATCATTATACTTGCAGGAGTATTTTTAAGAAGGAAAACAAAAGTAGAATAATTTTGAGTACCAAAAAAATATACCTTATCCGTCACGGTGAAACGGAATTCAACAAAAAAGGAATTGTTCAGGGTAGTGCTATTAATTCCTCTTTGAATGATACAGGCAGGGAGCAGGCACAGGCTTTCTATCAGGCATATAAGTATATACCTTTTCAGGCAATTTATACATCGGCATTGAACAGAAGTATTGAATCTGTACAAGGCTTTATTGAATCAGATATACCGCATTTTATCCGTCCGGGTTTGAATGAGATCAGTTGGGGCGACATGGATGGAAAAGTTGCGACAACAACCGAGCACAATCAATATAAAGAACTGATAGAGCGATGGAAAAATGGGGATATAGAGTATAAAATGAGGGGCGGAGAAAGTCCGGTAGATGTTCAAAAAAGACAAGAGCCTGTAATTGAGGAAATAATACAATCATCTTTTGATACGATCCTGGTTTGTATGCATGGAAGAGCTATTCGTATCCTGCTGAGTGCCATTACTGGTCGTGATTTACGGTACATGGATGAGTTTGAACATGCGAATCTGTCATTGTATATTCTGGAAACAAAGGGGAAGGATATTGACATTGTTTTGGCAAATTGTCAAAAGCATTTATTAAATGGCAGTAAAGCCTGAAAAGTAAAAAATCCTTAAATGCATACACTATTGATAGAACTGTTTAACAAACAATAGGTTAATATGTATTTAACAAAGATTAGCTAATGCATTTACTCTACGTAGGTAAATTTGAGTATGGAAAAACTAGGTCTAGTAGTGGTAATTTATCTTAAAAAATGTATTTTTGGTTTTCTAAGAATACGTTTAATCTCTATACGAAGATAATGGCTGAATTGATTAAAATGCCTAAAATGAGCGATACCATGACAGAAGGTGTTATCGCAGCATGGCACAAAAAAGTAGGGGACAAAGTGAAATCCGGAGATCTGTTGGCAGAAGTAGAAACGGACAAGGCTACTATGGAAATGGAGTCTTATGAAGATGGAACACTTTTATTCATTGCAGCAGAAGCTAAAAGCGCTGTGCCTATTGATGGTGTTATTGCAGTTATAGGCAATGATGGAGAGAATATTGATGATTTGATTAAGCAAATTAAAGGCGGTGGCATTACTGCAGCACCTAAAGCTGCCAGTGAAGCAAAAGCTGAAAAGCCTGCTGAAACTCAATCGGCTGCACCGGCTGTAGATCTTTCTGCAATTAAAGCAGAAGCTATTCTGATGCCTAAAATGAGTGATACAATGGTAGAAGGCACTATTGTGGCATGGCATAAAAAAGTAGGTGATGCGGTTAAATCCGGTGACTTGCTAGCAGAAGTAGCTACCGATAAGGCTACTATGGAAATGGAGTCTTATGAAGACGGAACACTATTGTACATTGCTATTAAAGAAGGCGAAGCCGTTAAAATAGATGGTTTGATTGCAATTGTAGGTGAAAAAGGTACGGATGTAACGGCTATTATTGATGCTTATAAGAATGGCAAACCTGCTGCAACACCTGCAGCAGCAAGTTCAACAAGTACAGCAGCAAGTTCTGCTCCGGTTAAAGCAGAAAGTATAGCAACATCCAATGGATCTCATGGTTCATCGGATGAAAGAGCAAAAGTTTCTCCGCTTGCCCGTAAAATAGCTTCCGACAAAGGTATAGATATCAGACAGGTTACTGGTAGCGGTGATCATGGACGTATTGTTAAACGTGATATAGAAAACTTCAAAGCATCAGCTCCGGCAACTACAGGTTCTACTTCTGCCAAATCTACTGCACCTTCGGTTTCATTACCAAGTGTTGTTGGTCAGGAAAGTTTTGATGAGTTGCCTGTATCGCAAATGCGTAAAGTAATTGCGAAGCGTTTATCCGAAAGCTTATTTACTGCGCCTCATTTTTATCTTACCATGGAAATTAACATGGATAAGGCAATGGACGCAAGAGTAAGTATTAATGAAGTTGCTCCTGTTAAGGTATCATTTAACGATATCGTAATCCGCGCAACGGCTGCTGCTATACGGAAACATCCAATGGTGAACGCATCCTGGCAAGGAGATAAAATACGTGTGAATCATCATATCCATATCGGAGTGGCAATTGCCGTTGAAGATGGTTTATTAGTTCCTGTCGTTCGTTTTGCTGATTCAAAATCATTATCACATATTTCTGCTGAAGTAAAAGAGCTTGGGCAGAAAGCTAAAAACAAGCAATTGCAACCAGCTGATTGGGCAGGAAATACATTTACCATTTCAAACTTAGGTATGTTTGGTATTGATGAATTTACATCTATCATTAATTCACCGGATGCTTGTATTTTATCGGTAGGTGGTATCAAACAAACACCGATTGTTAAGAACGGAGCAATCGCTATTGGTAATATTATGAAAGTGACGCTTGCCTGCGACCACCGTGTAGTAGATGGTGCCATCGGTTCTGCATTTCTTCAGACATTGAAAAGTTATCTTGAAGATCCGGTTAGGATTCTGGCATAATTTAATTTCATTAGACATAAAATATAAAAAGCCATTTCGAAAGAGATGGCTTTTTGCATTAAACTAAACTCTTCCAGATGTTAGGTTGTTTTCTGGTAATAGTATGATTTTTATGTGCTGATTTCTCTTACTTTAATTGAATTATTTAATTATTCTTTAGTATTTTTTATTAAATATTAACAATCAGTGTATTGTAAATTATTTTATTGATTAAATATTTTACATATTACATCAATGGAATTGCACAAAACTAATTTTATCTTCCCAAAAATATTAGTATGAAAACATTCTATAAGCCTATTCTTAAGTTATCGATATATTCGATACTAATAATTTATACACTAAATAGTTTCTCTCAACAAGTCAACTCATTAACAAGTATTTCGGGATCCTCATGGCAACAGTTGGCATTTTTAAATGTAAACTCAAGTGTTCAGAAAGATATTATATTTATTCATTCAAAATGCACTTATAAAAAAATTAAAATTAAAGTATTGGATGCTCCTATGGAAATTATGGATCTAACAATAACATATGAAAATGGCGAACAAAGCAAGATTAGTGTTCGTTCTGTGATTCAGCCCGGTGGTGAAAGCAGAGCTTTTGACTTGACAGGAAAATTACGTCAGATTAAAAGTGTTGAAATTAATTATAATGCTGTAACACGAAATGGTAAAATACCTAAATTAAGCATTTATGCTATTCAATAATACTGTTGAATAGATTATGAAAGGCTTAGCTGTTATTCTTCTTATACTGTGTATGTTTTTCAATAATCTGTTTTCTATATAAATAAATTATCGCACTGCAAATCAAAATAATAACGGCTCCGGCCCGAAGTGCAAACGAGGTACCTAAGTGCTCAGATACCAAACCGATCTGAAAATTACCAATAGGAGTAAGTCCAATAAACATCAACACATAAATACTCATAACTCTCCCTCTGTATTCATTTTTAACCAGGCTTTGTATAATGCTGTTTGATGTGGAAGCAAAAGACAATAGGCCAAAGCCAGAGAAAAACAAGAGCAATGCAGCTACAAGTACATTGGTGCTATAACTGAAGAGAAAAATGCTGATAGAAAACACAACAGTTCCACCGATAATGAAAACAAGTTGAGGTACTTTTTTATAAAACATGGAAACCATAACCGTTGATAGCAAAGAACCTAATCCAGTCGCTGCATACAGGTAGCCAAGTCCGGCAGCACCAAGCTTAAACGTATTTTTAGCAATTACCGGTAGCAGGGTTGTATATGACCAGCCAAACACAGATACAATACCTATGATGATAAAGAGTGTACGTATAATGGGATGATTCCAGGAGTAGCTTACGCCTTCTTTTATAGCTGTAAAGGGGTTATTGGATTTAACGAGTTTTACATGATCAATCTGCATGATTTTTAACGCAATGATTACAGCAACATAACTGATACTATTAATGATAAAGGCTCCACCGCAACCTATGAGTGCAATCAAAATTCCGGCAATGCTTGGACCTAATACTCTGGCTGTATTGAAGACACCGGAGTTTAATGCAATAGCAGAACTCAGCTGCTCTTTATTTACCAGTTCAGAGACAAAAGCTTGTCGGGCTGGCGCATCGATGGCATTTACTGTTCCGAGCAAAAAGGATATCAGACAGATTTCCCATATGGTGATCCAATCAAAAATAGTTAATAAACCAAGTACGAGTGCCAATATCATGGCAGTGAATTGTGTGAAAAGCAATATCTTCTTTTTAGGAAGTCGATCTACAATTACTCCTCCGAATAAAGTAAATAAGAGCGTTGGCAGGGTAGATAGAGCCATGACCAAACCAATCAGAAATACTGAATTGGTTAATTGTAATACAAGCCAGCTTTGTGCTACTATTTGTAGCCAGGTTCCGATCATAGAGATGAGCTGACCGGAAAAGTATAGCGTGTAATTTTTACTTTGTAAAGCAGGAAAAGCCTGGGCTATCGTGTGCGTCCAGCCTAAATGTTCATCAACCTGCACTTGTGGATTTTCATTTCTGAAATAATTATTTTCTTCCAGTAAATCGTTTTCGGACATAGATCTAAATAATGGATCGGGTAGAACAATTTAATATAAAACAATTAAGTTAAAGTATTTGAATTCAATCTACATTTTTACATTCAAAATTATTCAGTTAAGAATACTTTTTGAACATCATCCTTGCAAACCAATTTTGTTAAATGAATATAATAAGCAGTCTTTGAAGTTAAAACTTAGAACTTAGTACTATGACCTTTTGAAAATATGCAATATTTACTATTATTCATTTTTATTGTACTATTTCAAATGTCTTTAAATGATTACATTTAGGGGGATAGAATGACGAAAAGCACTTCATTTCAAAAAAGATTGCATGATTTCAGGAGTTAAGCAAGAATCTCTTTTTCAGCATTATTTCAGCAGTAATTATTCGTATGATGAACTGATTGGGGATGATGGCAAATTACGTCCGCATTGGCATACTTTTTTTGATTCATTTGGTAAATTAGGTAAAGAAGAATTGATAGGTCGTAATCAGGATTTATTACGATTACTCAAGGAAAATGGTGTTACCTATAATATTTATGGAGAACCGGATGGTATGAATCGCCCATGGACGGTTGATCCCATTCCATTTCTGATCAGCAAAAATGAATGGCAGATTATTGAAAGCGGTTTGGTTCAGCGCACAGAGCTTTTTGATTTTATTTTAAAGGATATCTATGGTGAACGCAGACTGATTAAAGAAGGTCTGCTGCCAATGGAACTGATATATAACCATACAGGTTTTTTAAGACAATGTTCGGGAATTAAATTGCCTGGTAAACATAGTCTTATTGTTTCTTCTGCAGATATGGCCCGTAGTCCGGATGGTAAAATCTGGATTTTGAATGACCGCACACAAGCACCTTCCGGTTCAGGTTATGCCATTGAAAACAGAACAGCGATGGCGCGCGTACTTCCGGAATTATTTGATGGTATAAAAGTCCGACGCTTATCTCCGTATTTTAATGCGCTTCGAAATGCGTTACAGGATATTGCGCCTGCTCAACGACAAAATGTTCGAATCGTTATTCTAACGCCGGGGCCGAGTAACGAAACTTATTTCGAGCATTCGTACTTGTCTTCCTACCTTGGCTTTACACTGGTGCAAGGAGATGATCTGATGGTAAAGGATAATTTTGTATGGCTTAAAACAGTTGGCGGTTTAGAAAAGGTAGATGTTATATTAAAACGGGTGGATGATGTTTACTGTGATCCGCTTGAATTAAAAGAAGATTCACAATTAGGGATTCCAGGTCTGCTTCAGGCGGTGCGGAGTGGTAATGTCAGTATTGCGAATCCACTTGGTAGCAGTATTCTGGAGAATCCCGGTTTGATGCCTTTCTTACAGAATATTTCTCGTTTGTATTTCAATCAGGATCTGATTATGCCTTCGATAGCTTCCTGGTGGTGCGGCCAACCCAGAGAGCTTAATTATGTATTATCCAATATTTCATCGCTGGTTATTCGTCGTATTTACAGAGATTCATCCGTTGGTTCATCTGTAGACGGAGCCTCTCTTAGTTCTCAGCAGATAACAGATTTAAAAGCACAGATTAAAGCCTATCCATATTTATATGTAGGTCAGGAGAAGGTTAGCTTTTCCTCTATTCCTTCCTTAGTGAATGGGAAAATTGAACCACGAAAAGCTGTCTTCAGAAGTTTCGTGGTGAGTCATAATTCCAGTTATGTAGCCATGGCTGGGGGCTTGACAAGAACATCAACAGACATTGGAGATTTTATTATTTCCAATCAATTGGGAGGTATCAGTAAAGATACCTGGATCATTTCACCTGAACCCGGGAGAGTACTTAATGTTAACAAGGAATTAGCTCAGACACAAGTTATCACAACCAGCGGTATGCTACCGAGCCGAACGGCAGAGAACCTTTTCTGGGTTGGTCGATACGCAGAAAGAATTCTGGGGAATGCTCGCTTTATGCGGACAGTTATTCAATTTATATCCGAAGGGAATAGATTGTTAAGTGAAAATGATATACAGACCGAGCACTCTTTATTGAAAGCATTGACGGCTTATTCCTATACGTATCCTGGTTTTATAGGAGAGAAAGCAGCAGAGAGATTGGCTGACCCAATGAAAGAACTCGTAGATATTTTATTTAATGAAAAAAGAGCAGGAAGTCTGAGTAATAATTTTCAGAGTTTTTCAAGGGCTGTCAATACCGTCCGGGATCACTGGTCCACTGATACATGGCGCGTCTTAAGGGGTATGGAAGAAGACTGGAGAGATGCATCTTCCTCACAGCATCACAATTACCTTCGGATGATTCCGGCACTTGATAATTTTATTATGTCAATGGTAGCCTTTGTTGGTTTAAACAGAGAAAGTATTTCAAGAGAGCAGGGTTGGAGCATTCTGGATGCTGGTCGTAAAATGGAACAATGCTTACTTTTGATCAACATGTTACGGTCTTGTTTTATACATAAACAAGATGAACAGATAGAATTTAATTTGCTTGAATCAGTACTTCGAAGCAATGAAAGTCTTGTTAATTATCGGTATAAGTATCGTTCTCATATTAAGCTATCTCTTGTTCTGGATCTAATGATTCTGGATCCGAATAATCCACGTTCATTAGTTTATCAGATGGATCGAATTAAAGCATATATTGCAGATCTACCTAAATTAAATACAGGACATCAGTTAACGGAACAGGAGCGATTGATACTGGAAGCATACACGTTACTAAAACTTACAGATAAGGATAAACTTGCTGAACTTGATCAGAGTGAAAAGGAACGATATAATTTATCTGTATTTTTAAATAGTATGGAAAATTTGCTAGGAGCAATTCCTGGCGTGATTTCTAAAAACTACTTTAAACATACCCAGACACAGAAACAGTTGACTCTTTCCGATTCTCCCAATTAATCCATGCACATGAATTACAGAATCATTCATAAAACGGAATATAAGTATCAGGAGGAAGTAACATTGTGTCATAATATAGCAAGGCTTATTCCCCGTACAACAGTTAAACAGGTTTGTCGTAGATCCGATCTTCAGATTGATCCGCAGCCTGAAATTATCAATGAATACGAAGATTTTTTTGGAAACAAAGTTGTCTATTTCGGTATTCAGAAAACACATGCAAAACTTACGGTTACAGTAACATCCGAGATATATAAAAATGATCAGGTGTCTATGCAACTTCCTTTTTATGGTAATACATCCTGGGAAGATGTTCCGCAAATATTGATGCAGCAGCAGATTGAATATATTGATGCACGTCAGTATATTTATGAAACACCTATGACGGCCTCTTCGGATGAGATACGAAAGTACGCATCTGTATCATATACGCCTAGACGTCCATTATTTGATGCGACAAAAGATTTAATGCAGCGCATCTATTCTGATTTTAAATTTGAATCAGGACAAACATCTATTGCAACTCCTTTATCTGAAGTAATGCAAAAGAAAAAAGGCGTTTGTCAGGATTTTGCCCATATAGCCATTGCCTGTGTTCGTTCTATGGGTTTACCTGCACGCTATATGAGTGGGTATATTGAAACATTACCGCCAATCGGACAAGAAAAACTAGTAGGAGTGGATGCTTCGCATGCCTGGTTTGCTGTATATATTCCTTCTGTTGGCTGGGTCGAATTTGATCCGACCAATAATGTCATCCCTTCTGATCAGCATCTGGTAATCGGGTGGGGAAGAGATTACGAAGATATCAATCCATTAAAAGGAATTATCTTAAGCAATGGAGAACATGAACTGAAGGTATCGGTTGATGTGCGGAGAGTCTGAATGAGTTTTAAGTAGTAAGTTCTAAGTCATAAGAAAAAACAGTAATTAATCCTTTCTTAAAACTTAGAACTTATTACTTAAAACTTTATGTTTTTTGCTTCTTCTTCTTTGCAGCCGGGAACAAGACATTGTTTAATATCAATCGGAAACCCGGTGAGTTGGGATGCAGATTCAGATCTGTAGGATCCTCACCAACAAAATGCTGATAATCTTCAGGATCATGTCCGCCATAAAATGTCCAGGTGCCTTTGCCATACGTTCCATGAACAAATTTAGCTTCACCAATATCCTTGTTTTCTCCTAGTACAACAACATCTGGTTTAATCAATGACTTCTTAAAAGAAGTTGTTTGGCCCATAAATCCTTTTAATGTGCGGGTATGGCACTGTGTAAGCATCGTAGGGATGGCATCCCATTTGGCCGAAAATTCAAATAATGTAAAGTAATCGTTGGATTCAGAAACGCCCCGATCTTGTGGGTTATTGTCGATATTTGAATATTCATATTCATACGGATCACTTTTAAGTCTGAAATTCTGAAAAGCGAAAGTTTTCGAAAAATCAAGTTTGCTGTTTGCATTCGGATCTGCCGGATCACCGTCGTACATCGTTTCGCAGATATCAATGCCTTCAGCTGCCAAAGCTATATCATAAGTATCTGTTGCGGAACACATCGCAAACATATAACCGCCACCGCCACAAAAATCACGGATTTTTTTTACAACTCCGAGTTTAAGTAAGGATACTTTGCTGAATCCTAAACGTTTGGCAGAGGCTTCATATTCCTGTTGTTGTAATTGATACCAAGCCTGATTTCTATACATAGAGTAAAACTTTCCATACTGCCCTGTGAAGTCTTCATGATGCAGATGCAGCCAATCATATTTCGGTAATTCATCTCCTATTATTTCATCATCATAAATAACAGTATATGGTATTTCGGAATAGGTTAAAACCATAGTTACTGCATCGTCCCAGGGAAGTTTCGTTTTGGGAGAATACACAGCAATTTTAGGTGCTTTTTCGAGTTTAACCACATCCATATTAATTTCTGGTCTGCTGATAAGGGTTAATATAGAAGAATAATCTGCATCGGAGATAAGTTCGTATTTAACGCCTCTAATAACCAGTTCGTTGACAAATGAAGGAGTATAATTAAAAGCGAAACTACCGCCCCGGTAATTTAGTAACCAGTCTACCGGAGTTTCTTTGGTTAATATCCAATAGGCAACACCATAGGATTTCAGATGGTTAGATTGAGTTTCATCCATCGGGACTAGAATTTGATTTGCTTTGGAAACATTACATAATGATAGAAGTATCAATAATTTGAAAATAATTAGACGTTTCATATTGTTATGTAGCTTAAACACAGGTATCATCAGATTGCTTGCATGAAAATACGAGTAAATGTGGATATTTTTATGATGAATGTATCCACATTGGATTAAAATCTTTTAAAATTATTAATTTTCCCACTTGTAAATAATGTTATTTATGACCAAATTTGCTAAGGTCAATTTGAATTTTTTATTAAACTAATCCTTAAGGGAAAATGACACATATTGGAGTTGTGAAGAAATTCTTGTTAACAGGTTTAACCCTAGCATTTGCATTAGCATCTCAGGCAGGAATTTTAACCATATCAGGTGTTTACCAAGGTAAAAACTTATACGTTCAAAACCCATTCGCTGGTGACATGAAAAGTTACTGCACGAATGAGGTATATGTTAATGATGTTAAAAAAGATTATAATGTTGCGAGCAGCGCATTTGAAATAGATCTTTCTTTCATGAAAGTGGGAGATCCGGTAACGGTTAAGATTACACATAAAGATGATTGCAAGCCTAAAGTATTGAATCCACAGGTTATCCGTGCGAGCAGTGCTTTTACGTTCAGTTCTTTTTCAGTAGACAAAGACAAATTGTTATGGTCTACTAAAGGTGAAAAACCAAAAGGTAAAATTTTCATTGAACAAATGAGATATAACACTTGGGTTATCGTAAAAGAATTTACAGGAAAAGGTTCTTCTATATTGAATAACTATGAAGTTGAAAGCTTCCACCATTCAGGTGTTAATCAATACAGAATTAAATACCTTGAAGTAGATGGTCAGGTTCACTATTCACAAACCGTTGAATTTACTTCTGCACTTCCACCGGTAACGTATTATCCGAAACGTGTTACAGATAAAATTATGTTGTCCAGAGAAGTTGAATATGAATTACAGGATGCATTCGGTAACGTAATCAGAAAAGCAAAAGGTACTGAAATTGATATTGCATCTTCTCCATCCGGAGTATATTATCTGAATGCCGATAACCAAACGTTTAAAATATTTAAGAAGTAATTCTTAACAAATTTCTACAAATAGAAAGCCCTGATAATTTCAGGGCTTTTTTTGTTGGTATGTAGGTGTATACAAATACTAAATTCATCCGGCGATAATTAATGGCTTCAATAATATCTGTTCTTACAGAAGGTCTGCTTACAAAAGCATACTTCATAGATTCTTTTCAATATCATTAATCGTGTTATCAAGATCATCCACATTTGTTTGGTTTTTCTGATAATCTGCAATTCGATCCTCTAAAATATTTCTTTGCCAGTCTGCAAGCTCCGCATCAGATTCTTCTTTCTGTAAGTTGGTATATTTTATTTTGAGTTTTTGCCATTCCTCAATAGGTATAAATACTCCAGTGGTATTATCTTTATTATCGTGAATAAATTGCAGAGCCATTGTTTTGATTGTTTATGATTTATGAGTCCTATCTCAACGCTAAATAGATAAAATAGTTTGTTCAAAAAAAGTTATAAATGTGTTAAATGTATTGTTAATTTAATCGTTAAATATAGCTTAGCTTTATTAACATGAATCCATAATTGTTGTGAAAAAAAATATGCTGAATAAAAAAGATATAATACTATTCGCTTTGGGTAGTCTATTAACCTGTATTATACTTTACAGTATTATTTATTTCTTTATTGGAGATATGGTTTATTTCGTATTGCCCGGTTGGCATGCTACCATTTATACCGGAGAGATCGCTCGACTTATCTGGACATCAATATTTATATTAATTACCTTGTTGGTATATTTAATTTTTAGGCTTGCTATGTATTTAATAAAGAAGTTATTTTGAAATAATGCTAAACGTAAAATACTGAATTTCTAATTTACTAATACTATCATCCGACTAAATTATAAAACGATTGAAAATCTTCGTACATAGAGCTATTACGGTGACTTTTTCATTTTCTGAAAAACACCCCCTCTCATGATTTCGAATATATCAAGTTGTATTTTT
>Ga0302185_10000421_pt1 | contig 33047 bp, 29 predicted proteins | sample II_Bog_E1_1_FD_200231 | JGI IMG/M metagenome (GOLD analysis project Ga0302185, IMG submission 200231) | Peat permafrost microbial communities from Stordalen Mire near Abisko, Sweden - II_Bog_E1_2 | ecosystem: Environmental > Terrestrial > Soil > Wetlands > Peat | place: Sweden: Abisko... | reverse complement strand
AAAACAACCCTTCTTCTTTATTTTATCAGCTTTACAGTTATCAAAAAATGTTGATAATATGCTATATTACAACAAGATAACTTCTGTTAGCTTTACGCATATGCGATAGCTATCGGGATTCGGACTGCTCTCTAATACTTCAGCACCAAAAACCCGATTTTAATATTTGGTGATGCCGTTTGAGGTGTAACATAGCACCATTTACATGAAATCAGCCTATTTATACACCTGCCCAAGTACCGATTATAAAATTAAGAGTAATAGCTTATTGCGGCATAAGGCTTAAGGATACATTCGTTCAACTAATTTTTTCATCCAATAAGATTAATTAATTGTTAATTAGAAGGAATGGATAGACGAGGTGTCGATTCCTTTCTTTTTTTACACCCGCCAAATACTATAATTGGCCGTATGATAAAAAAAGGGCTGACGTTTTGAGACAGCCCCTTTTGCTCTAATTTTGTCCGTTTACTATCAAGGCCTTGGACCCTGGTAAGTAAAGGTCTCTACGAACGTTGTTCTTGTGACGCCGGGGTTACCCTGTTGCATCAGGTAAGTAACCTGGAATACTGAACCTGGCTGCCCGGGGCTACCGGTTGTATATTTATTTACCCCGACTGACGCTAATACCGCCGACCGTAAGTGCGACCCCGAATATTGTCCGTAATAGTTGGTAACACCTGTAATTGTACTGCCGCTAAAGGTAAATACAGGAGCAAATGAACTATAGTAGCTAAGGCCCGCACTTGTGTTTATTTCATGCCCAAAACCCAGGTTTGGATCATAAAAACTATCGGTAGTGGCGCTGGCGGTTTCCAGGTAAACCGTTTCAGGGTAGGCACCTGTTATCGTTGAAGTGGTGTTATCCGTCAGAGTACCGGTAACGGTATAAACGCCGTCATATTGGTTTTTTGCGCCAACGGCCAAAAGTAGTTCATTATAATTACTGATCTGCTGCCCGCCGCCGTCAACGATCTTTATTGGCAAAATGAATAGCCCCGAGGGATTTACCAAACTCGTGTTCACATTTATGTTCAAAAAAACCAAATGCTGGCCGGCAGGTATGGTAACCTGGTAACTGGGTATTGAATAATCGGCAGGCGGCAATAAAACATAAGGCGTGTTACCTCCGGTATCCAACCCATTGGCCGTGTTGTAAGCTGCGACACCAGCTGGATCGACCGCTAAGGTAACAGTGACCGGTGTACTCAATGTACTGGCATAAGCTAAATTTACAGCCACCTGGATAATCTGTGGGGTTGTTGAAATAGGCAATGCTTCGGGCACCAGGTTCCCTGTAAGATTACGCGCTTCCAGCGGTAATTCAACCAGTGGCTTACCCTGCGAGACATCTACATACCACTTACTGTCTTTAAGGCACGAACTTAAGCTAAGCGCCGCCGTGATAAATAGTATAGTTGCTATTGAATATGTTATCTTTTTCATCTTTTCTTGGTTTTTATTTAGCCCAAAATATTTTATCCGTAAATATGTTAATGGTACCCTGCGCATTCAGGTTATTCGTGTTGGTATTCAACTCGCTGAGCGGGTAAGGTATTCTTGTAGGCAGCGTTTGAGATACTGCGGCCGGATCCTGTGAAGCCGGGTTTTGCGGCAATACCGGGAAACCGGTCCTTCTGAACTCATTATAGGCTTCCAGGTTGAAAAGGCTATTCAACGAAATATATTTTTGAGTGATGATGGCTTGCACCTGCTGGTTTAGCGTGCCACCTGTGGGATACGCTACAGCCGATTGGGCCAGGTATGTGGTAACAGACCCCTGGGCATTAACCGCGTTGAAAGAAGCCGTAATTGCCGCATTATAAAATGCGGCAGCGGAACCTTGTATCCAACCCCGGGCCGCAGCCTCGGCTTGCAGGAATAAGGATTCATACGAAGTAAAAATTGGTTCAGGCTGCGACGAACTTTTTATTAAGCCCGGGCCAATCGGGCTCGATATCGCGTTGGACGCATTTTGCGGATTGCCCAGTTGAAGTGCATTAATTGCGCCTGAAACTGTTTGATAGTAGGCAGAATCCCTGGGATCATTTAGGCTTTTCATCAGGTTGGATGCCACTATATTAGCCCTTTGTGTTTCGTAGCCCGATGCAGGGTTGCCATTTTGGTCGAATCCATACACCGCGTAAAATGGATTTTGCTTGCCCAAAGCGTCCGTATAACCGGGCTGGCAATCTGCTTCGGTTCCAACACCTATGTAACCAATACTTGCTGTGGAGGCCAGATCTGCTTGTGCTACATTAGTACTTAAATTGCTTTGGCGTATGGCCAGCCGCAACTTAAGTGTATTGGCAAATATTTGCCAGTTAGCCATATTCCCGCCGTAAATGATGTCGGAAGTGCCCGGATTGGTAGCTGAAGCCCCACTTTTGCTTATCAAAGCTATAGCGGCATCCAGTTGTTTTACCAGGTCGTTGTAAATAAACTGGCCGGTATCATACGCAGGGAAAAGGATTGTAGAGGGCTGGAACGCCTGTGTATACGGCACATTGTTATAATTATCAACCAATTGCTCAAAGTCAAATGCCTTCATGATCATGGCAATTGCTTCAAAATTTGCGTCTGCGGGTACCGATTCAGAGCTTACCTGCAAATTGTTATAGTTAGTCAGGTTGCTGTATAAATCGTTCCAGGCGTCGTTAGGAGAGGGCGCAACACTTATTGAAACCGCAAACTCCTGGAATTGAGAAACCGGCGTATAGCTGCCACTAAAGCACCAAATACCCCCCCATTCGCCATATTCGGGATAATCGAGTGGTAAAATTGTTGCCGAGGATGCCTCCGCGCCAGCCAAAGTATACTGCGGTGTGGTGACCGATGGATAGTTGGGATTAACCTCCTGGTCGAGATAGTCCTTTTTACAGCCGGCCATGCCGATTGTTAAGAACACCGTTACAATTGAGATATATTTTTTCATCGCTATATGTTTAAAATTTTAGAAAGTTACTTTTACACTACCGCCAAACACCCGGGTGCCCGGCAATTCATTTATGTCACTAAATCCTCTTGCGCCGCTTGTTGGCAACGTATCAGAGAATTCAGGATCGGTATAGGTATTTTCCTTAGGTGTCCATATAAATAGGTTCCTCCCTGTTAATGCTACCGAAAGGCCTTTCATATATTTAGTTTGTTTAATAAACTTATCTAAATTAAAGGTGAGGTTTAATTCCCTAAGCTTCCAGAAGGCCCCGCTGGTAACCCATGGGCTGTTGGTAGCCTGGAATTGCGAAGTTTGCCAGAAACCATAATTACCATCCTGAACACTTAAGCCGGTGTTAGGCACATAAGTATTTGGCCCGGTTTGAATAACTGAATTTGGGTAAATAAACCGTTGGCGGCCGTTTGACGCGGAGTAGTAAGATGAGCCGGTAAAGGCCAGTGAGTTGCCGAGCGAGTTATAGACTACATCGCCGCCCCGGTATTCGAAAACGGTGCTTAAGGTCACAAATTTATAACTCCAGGTTGACGTAACCCCTAAATCATATTTGGGCGTTGTCCGTCCAAAAGTAGTGAGCGCCGAAGCTGTTTGCGGATAACCGACTGAGTTTACCACCACCTGCCCCTGCGGATCGCGTATAAAATCGGTACCCTTGAGCAAAGGGAAAGGCTGCCCAACCACTGCATAATCCAGGCCGCCGAGGAACAATTGGCTAACGCCGGGTAATAGTGATATTACTTTAGAATTGTTAATGGAAAAGTTGCCGCCAAGGGTCCAGCCAATTTTGCTTGTAGCCGGTGTAAATATCTGACCTGTTACCTGGAATTCGTAACCCTGTGATTGTGTTTCGCCAATGTTTAATATCGAGGTAGAATATCCCGTCGCAATTGTAGTGGAAATGGGGACTGTTTGGTTCCTGTCGTAGGAATTATAGTACGAGAAGTTAAAGTCAAAACGGCTTTTAAAGAAAGCTAATTCAGTGCCTACTTCAGTTTCGGTTGTTATTTCAGGCTTTAAAGTAGGGCTGAAATTTGTGGTGCCTGCAGTTAAACCACCCAGTGAGCCATAAGGGAAACCATTGGTTATGCCATATAAGTTATTAATTTCGTAGGGGCCGATGTTGATGTTACCCACCTGGCTTAGTGAGCCATAGAACTTGGCATACGTTAAAATATCACTGTTTTTTAATGAAGGTATTATTTCAGTAGGCACGAACGATATTTTTGCGGAAGGGTAATTGAATGAACGCTCAGCTTTGGACAACCTGGAATCCTGCTCGTTCCGGTAAGTGCCTTCCAGGTTAAGGAAACCTTTGTAATTGATATTCAGGTCGCCGAAAAACGAAATATTGCGCACCAGATAGTCGGCTTCCTGGGCGACAGGCTGTCCGCCAATCGTATTAATATTATAAAAATCGTTGACCAGCAGTTGGCTGCTCCCGGTTATTTGATACTTATCATATAACTGGTAAATAGAATTACCTAAAAGAAGGTCGGTTTTGAAATTCTTTAAAAGGCTTGGATGCAGGTCAACCAGCGCATCGCCCTGCAACCTTGCGAACCCGGGATTATTATTTGTACCATCGCCGTACTGGTAAACGTCATAAACCGCTCCCGGCGATTTCCCGGACTTAAATACAGCCGGGTTACTGCCTGCGCCAAACGGGTCGCTGATGGAATAAGGCGTAAAGTCAACTTCCGCTTTGGTATAGCGTTCCTGGTCGATACCGAAATTATCGGAGACATGGTAACTTATGTTTAACCACTTTGTTGGGTCGACCGCTAGTTTTATCTGGCCCAGCAATATGTCACGCTGCTCATCCCGCCGCGCTTCGTCGATTATCCAGTAGGGGTTAATGGCGTAAGCGTCAGGGTAATTGCTTGCATTGCCGAGATCAGAGTTTGGATCTTCGAATGCTTTAATATTGTAAAAAGCAGGCAACTGCAAAATCGATGAATAAAGGTCATTCGCGCCCGCGGTGGTCACATAACTTCCTGGCAATGAAATGCCATATTGCGTATTCAAAGGATTGTTATTGCCTATATAAGTACTGATTGTGGTTTTACTGTATTCAACAGAGTAATCGACAGAAAATATGCCATCGGTATGATGGCCTCTTACGCTGAACGCATCCCTGATATTTTTATCATTCGGTACAACGGTTGTGCGGTAAGCATTTTGTGCTGAAACGAAAATGCTGTTTTTGGCGTCGCCCTGCGAGTAGGACATGTCATTTTGCTCGGTAATGCCTGTTTGGAAAAAGGCATCGATAGGGCTAACGGGGTAGGCTTTGTACGGTACAATGTCCTTTGTGCCGTTGGCACTATCAAGCGGGGCCCCCAATTGTACCGGTTGGCCATTATATGCGGGGCCATATTCCTGGTTTTCATAAGGAACATACTCAGTAAACCCGGTAACCCCGTTTATGTAATTACCTTCGCCGCCGTAAGTCCCGAAGCTTGTTTGCAGTTTTGGATAGAACGCAACTTTTTCCGCCTGTACGGAGTTTTCGTAGGTAATAGTGGGTTTGTTTGTAGCGGAGCCTCTTTTGGTTGTGATGGCCACTACACCGTTAGATGCTTCAGAACCGTATATCGCGGCGGCGCCGGCGCCCTTCAATATGGATATATCGGAGATATCATTTGGGTTGATGGAACTTAGCAGCGCGCCGGGCATCGGTACGCCGTCCAATACGATCAGTGCATTATTGTTACCTTCCAGGGAGCGATTGCCGCGAAGAACGATGGCAATATTTGGATCAACACTGTTATCCAGTTCGTAAACAGCTAAGCCGGCCACTTTGCCGGTTAAGCCGTTGGCGACATTTGTTGCGGCGGTTGCGGTAACTTGTTTAGCGGTAATCTCTGCGGTAGAATAGCCCAATTCTTTCTCCGAATGTTTAACGCCCAATGCAGTGGTCACTACTACCTCTCCCAACTGCTGGCTCGTCGGCACGAGCACAACGTTAATTACCAAATTGGGGCCGACCGTAATGGATTGGGCGGTAAACCCGATATAAGAAAAAACAAGCACGCCGTTGGCCGGTACGCTAATGGTATATTTTCCATTGTCTCCTGTTTGAACGCCTGTATTTGTTCCTTTAATCTTTACTGATACTCCCGGCACGGGTAGGCCGTCGTCTTTGGCTGTAACCGTACCGGTATAGGTATGGTTTTGTGCGAAAGCCGGGAAGAAAACCGCCAGGCTTAAACCTATAATTAATAGTAATTTTTTTTTCATGTTAATTAATTTAAAAGGATTTTAGTTCTTGTATGTGTACAGTAGCAGTAAAATCGCCTTACGGGGAGCGTGAATTAACGTATCTCATGGCAAGTAGAATTATCAGTTAATAAAATTTCCCGAAACGAGGAGAAACTTGTATCGTAATGATACGGCTTAACATTTTGGGCAAATAGGTGAAAACTACCAATTGTCAAACTCCCCCATTTAGGGGTAGCCCTGCGTAGGTTCCTTCAGGTAAATTTGAACCATGGAATTACCGGGAGATGTAATAGACAGAAAAGTAATAAATGGCAGACCCCTGTATTTGAACGAAGCCAAAATGGCGCTGAATTTTTTAGTGGAAAAATTTGGGTTTGTTGTTCACCGTTATCCCATTTCAAAAAGCCTCGACGGGGTTTCGGTTTGCGACAGTTACGGAAATTTCTATAAAATTTTTTCGGTCAGCCGGGAAAATGTTGGCAATAAAAAAGATGTTCAACGCATCATCCATACGGCCGACTGTTTACATGATTTTCACCATGTAGCGATAGACGGATTATGCATTTTAAATAAACCGCACTACGTAGCCGAAGGGCTGGCATTTGAAGCGCTAGACCCCTGGGGAAACATGTACACCTTTTTGGAGAAAAGGGATTACTCGGATTGATGAAAACCTTCAAGGTATTATATAACCAAAATAAGCTCTTCAGTGAAATAACCACCGAAGCGAGCTATATTGATCAAAAAAATGAGCTTTCATTACGCGCCGTTTTTAATGGAAGCGAAAAATATAAGATCGGTAAAAGAACGGTGGTTGTTTTTCCCGGTAACTTTTTGATACTGAATGAAGGTACTTCATATGACCGGGATATTTATTCGGATTCCGTTGCAAATACATTCGCTATCTTTTTTTCTAAAAAATTCCTCCATGATTTTCAATATGGATTCTCCTCATCTGACCGAAACCTGCTTGACGAACCTATCGACAGCGAGGTCATTCAACGAAGCACCTTTTTAGAAACCATATATCCATGTAAAGGAGATATTAAATACAACCTAACACATTTACTCGATCATTTTAACGAAAATTCAGATGATCTTTTGCTTGATGATTACATTTATCACGCTTTGCTGCTTTTTTATCGCCTTTATTACAAGGAGGTATTGAATAAAAGAAATCGTTTAGACGCCCTAAATTTCAGTACGCGGGATGAATTATTTAAAAGATTAAGCCTGGCCAAAGATTTTATGTTAAGCAATTATAACCAGGACATCAGCCTGGAGGATATCAGCGCGCATGCTTGTTTATCACCAACTCATTTGTTCCGAACTTTTAAACAAATTTATAATTGCTCCCCCCATCAATATCTAATTCAAGCCAGGCTCGATAATGCCAGGCATATGTTAAAAAATACAGATTACACATTAAATGAAATTGTGAACCTTGTTGGTTTTACCTGTCCGAGTACATTTATCAAGCTTTTTAAAAATAGGTTTCATTTTACACCAGGGAGTTACAGGAATCATGTAGCATAAGCCAGTATACTAAAGATCAAATGCGGGAGTTTTTACCGCGAAAAAAAGAGGAGGCACTGAGAACGCAGGGCACCGGTCGCTTTACCCCTCCCAACCTCTCCGATCCCGATAACTTTCGGGATTGGGGGAGGTTATTTTTTTGAGCCTTTTGTCTGCTCACAATTTTGGTGATATCGAATTATTTGATCAACATAATATAGAGCTATACTTTTATTAAATTTAAATGTGCTTTTTAATTTGCAATTCATCTGTAATTCCGGTCGGTTGGTCCGAATCTTATTAGCGGGTTAAAACTTTGCTATTACCTTGTATCGTCAAAAAAATCACGATGAAAAAGCTGATCACTAACTCAAATCCATTTATTACAGATCATACCGTGCCGACTCCAAACCTCCCGGCGCCAACGCTTATTACGGAACAACCTAAAAAGATATTTTATATCGACAATTTGAAGGTTGGGCTAATTACATTGGTGATCCTGCATCATGCCCTGAACACTTATGGGGCCGAAGGGGGCTGGTATTATTGGCAAAAAACCACCCATACCTGGGCTTCTATGACGATGGTTTTGCTGATAACCATCAACCAATCCTTTTTTATGGGGTTTTTCTTTTTCCTATCGGCCTATTTCATACCGGCATCATACAACAAAAAGGGTGCGGTCCGTTTTGTTAAAGACAGGCTGTTGCGTTTAGGTATCCCTTTGATATTTTACTCGTTTATCTTTTCACCTGTTTTAATTTACCTCGTTAACTATTTTGGCAAAGGCCACCACATTCCTTTTTTGCGATTTTTGGCCGGTTTTCATGATTGGATAGATTTTGGTGTGCTTTGGTTCGTTGCTGCCTTATTGCTGTTTACGCTTGTTTATGTATTGTGGCGCCTTGTAATAAAAAAATACGGGTCAAAATCCATTGCAGCCCCATCTTCAGGAATGGTCCTGGGGTTTGCAGCAGCAGTGGGCATTATAAGTTTTTTAGTGCGGATCGTATTTCCTATCGGATGGATATTAAAACCGGTTGGTTTCAATCTGGCATATTTTTCACAATACGTAGCGCTGTTTATAGCAGGCCTGGCAGCAGCCAAAAACAAATGGCTTGATACGCTGCCTTACAATTATGGCAAAAGATTTATACGCTATGCACTGCGGTTCCTGCTATTTTTCCTGGCTATGGGCATTATCCAGAAACTAACCCGGGCGCCGCAGGACTGGTTTACCGGCGGCTTACACTGGCAGCAGCTATTATATGCCGTTTGGGAGCAATTATTCGGCTTTTCAATTATAATGGCATTGCTCACCTTCGGAAAAAAGTTTTGGAACAGGTCCACGGTCCTGATGGCTAAGCTCTCCCGTAATGCATACACGGTGTACATCTTTCACCCACTGGTGCTTATTGCAATTTCGCTTTCTATCAGGAACCTGGCTATCGACCCGGCATGGAAATTCTTGATCGTAGCGCCCTTAGCGGTGTCAGGCAGTTTTCTGCTGGCTTCGGTGATAACGTTGATTCCGGGAGTCAGGAAGATAATTTGAAAGCATACGTTTTGTAAACATACCGGTAATGACAACATTTTTAACAACTTTGTATAAGGATCAAACTCTCGATGGTGATATTTACGTTGAAAATAAATTAAATTGGTTTGCCTTTAGATAGATGATATACAAAATCGCAAGTTTTCCTAAAGGAAGATCAATCGTTATTAAATGCATTACTTTGGCCATATTGTTATGGCCCTCGGTCGCCTTTACCCAAAAATACAGCTTTACAAATTACGGCATCGAGAATGGCCTTTCTCAATCACAGGTAACAAGCATAGTACAGGACAATAACCATCGCCTGGTAATCGCAACGTTTTTAGGGCTCGACCGGTTCGACGGTAAAACGTTTACATCATTAACTAATGGAAATGGTTTTACCGATATTGTTAGTGGCTTAACCATTGACCATAGCGGAAGGATATGGTGCGGAAATGCAAAAGGGCTGTATTACTATTATGGAGACAAGGCCACCCGTTTTGTGAGCGATAACCATCATTTACTGATCAATGCAACCGGGTTAGTAGCCGACAAACTAGACAACATTTGGGGATTGACAGGACAGCATTTGTTCAAATTAAGCGGCGCGCACGTTGAGGACATAAATGTTACCGGGGCTGGAGATAGCGTAACAGCCATAACCATAAATAAGAATGGCGAGATACTTGCAGCAGTGTTAAACAAAGGGATTTATTGTTTAAGAAATGATAAATGGATCAGTTTAATGCCCCTTGATCTTCCAAACGGCACCAATATCAGCCAATTTTTAGTGGATGGAATTGATAATGGCGCTATTTATTTTTCCACTGCTACTGAGCTCTTTTTTGCGAGAAAAAACAGCGTTAAAAAGATAAACCTCGACCTGCAAAAAAACGGGGCAAGCCTGATCTATTGCATTGCCCGGGATAATGGAAATGGATTGTGGATAGGTACAAACAAAGGTGCTTTTTATTTTAAGGACCAAAGCCTGCAATATTTTGATGGGACAAACGGATTTACCAATTACCCGGTTTTTAACATTTTTAGGGATAATGACAATAATATATGGTTTGGAACAAGCGGGGCCGGCGTTTTTAGGTTTGACGGGGATAGTTTTTTGATTTTTGACGCAGCGCAGGGTGTTACTGAATCGATATTGCAGCTTGCAAACGATAAGAATAATAATATCCTGCTGACGGGCGGGCAGAAGTTAATAATGTATAACGGAAAAAAAATAAGTCCGGTTAAAATTCCGTCGATGGAGCCGACTGATGTTTTTCATTGTTTATATACAGACAAGGATAATAACATGTGGATTGTCACTGAAAAAGCGATATGGAAGAAAAGAGGATCAGAGTTTACCCGCGCTTATCTCCCCAATAAAAATGATCCGTTTCTGTTTAATGCCATGCTGATTGACTCTCTGAAAAAACTGTGGATAGTTACCAGTAACGGATGCTATTATTGGGATAATGGTTTTAAAAAAATAAGCGGCATAAACTTCCTTTGTAACGGCGTAATCCAGACCGGCCCTGATTCGGTATTGGTCTCGTCCAGGCAGGGGATATTCCTGGTAAGGGGCAATAAAATAGATCGCAGCTTCAACCCCGATTTCCTGAAAGGCGCAAATGTATTGTGTTTGGAGTATTATAAAGGGCGCATTTACATCGGAACATTCGACAACGGGCTATTTATATGGAACCCCCACGGTGGCCCGGTTGTTCATTTGAATGAAAAAAACGGGTTAAGTTCGCCCAGTGTTTACAATATTGATGTTGATAAGAACGATGTATTATGGGTGGGAACCGGGCGTGGCGTTAACCAATTTAAATTAAAAGCCGATGGAACTTTTCAAAAAATAATCAATGAAGACATCAGTAACCTGTTTGTTGAATGTAACCAGGATGCTATTTTGTTTCATGATAACGAGGTCTTTATCGGCACAACAAAGGGGGTGCTTGTCGTCAAGAACAATCTGGCTCCGAGATCATTTTCTGCGCCGTATACTACGATACGGGAGGTATCAGTTTATAACCAGCAAAATGTTAAGTACACGTACAAAAATGGATATCGGGAACCCGAAAATTTAAAACTTCCTTTTAATAAGAGCCACATCTCCATCAGTTTTGACGGTATTTATTTAAAAAACCCGAATAACGTTGTCTACAGTTATAAACTGTGGCCGTTAGATTCGCATTTTAGTGCGAGGATTAACAATAACGTTGTTGATTATCCCTCGCTGCCCCCCGGTAATTATGTATTTTACGTCAAGTCCTATAACCTTGCAGGGGCGGCATCAAATGTTGCAAGTTTTTCATTCCAGATAACACCGGCCTATTATCAAACTGCTTGGTTTAAAGTGGCAGTAGTTATACTGCTTATTTTAACTGGCATATCAACATGGAAATACCTTAGGGTAAAAGAGGAGCAAAAAAGAAGGTTGATAGCACATTTGCGATTAGAGGAACAGGTTAAGATCCGCAAGCAAACCGCGGAAGACTTTCACGACGACCTGGGGAATAAATTAACCAGGATTAATGTTCTTTCAGAAATACTCTATAAAAAGGTTGATGTTAACTTTTCAGACCAAAGAAAAATTATTGACCAGATCAAGGAAAACGCGGATGCTTTGTTTACAGGCAGCAAACATATTTTGTGGGCGCTTGATCCCGACAACGACCGGTTATCAGAAGTTTTGACACATGCAAAAGAATTCGGGATCGACCTTTTTTTAAACACAGCGATAAGTTTTACATCTGATTTAATAAACGATAAATTTGAGGGAATAACTTTGCCTATGGGCTATGGCCGCAACATTACGATGATACTTAAAGAATTGTTTAATAATGTATTAAGGCATTCAGGCGCAAAAAACGTTAAAGCATCCGCGTTTTTAAACGATGATAGAAATATCTGTATCACTGTTGAAGACGATGGCAAAGGCTTTGATATGAATACGGTAAAAAGCGGTAATGGCATGCGGAATATAAATAACCGGGCAAAAAAGATAAAAGGGGTAATTGAGACAAGATCATCGGTAAACAATGGCACAATAGTTACGCTTACCATAAAAGATATACCACAATTACATTGAATAAATGAAGAATATCAGCATCGTAATTATTGAAGATGATGAAGTATTAAGAAATGCGTACACAATGCTGATCGATGATGTGGAGGGTTTTCACGTCATTAATTCCTATGGTTCGTTTGAAGACGCGTCAAAATTTATCATCAACGATAACCCCGCCGTGGTAATGCTGGACATTGAGCTGCCGGGCACAAACGGCATCGAGGCCATACTTTGGATAAAGAAAAAACTGCCCAAAAGCTATGTTATCATGCTCACCGTTTATGAATCGGAGGAGCAAATATTTGATGCCCTATCCAACGGCGCTTCGGGGTATTTAACCAAAAACAGCCCTATTGCAAAAATTATCGACTCCATTAGGGAAGTTTGCGAAGGCGGGGGCCCGATGAGCACCAACGTTGCCCGGATGGTTATTAAATCTTTCCAAAAAAATCAGCAGTCCCCATTGTCAAAACGCGAAACTCAAATTTTGGAGATGGTAAGTGAAGGCAAAAGCCGTACACAGATTGCGCATGACCTGTTTATTGATTCGGAAACAGTGAAAACACATCTAAAAAACGTTTATGTTAAACTCGATGTCAGTTCAAAAGCGGACGCGATCAAAGCCGCGCGAAAAGATAAATTGATATAATATTTCGGGGTTTAACACAACTTGTTAAAAAATAAATTGGTAGAATTCACTCATTCAAATGCTATTCCGCGGCTTACATTTATAACAGCTGATCAGAGATTTAGTTAATAATTTGATCGGTTAATAGTTAATTAAAAAAGTCATATACGCGAGGTAGATGACTTTTTTTTTAGAACGTTTTTAAACTCTTTTAAAATTAAATAATATGAAAAATAAACTAAAAAAAAATGCTATTGGATGCTTGTTTGCGATTACGCTGCTCTTGCTTGCCATCCATAGTACCGCTCAGGGCAGCAAGCAATCCAACGAAAAAGCAGTTAGGGCGGTTTATACCGCTTATGAGAAAAAAGATTGGAACATGTTGAAGTCCCTTTTTGCTGACGGCTTTACTTTCAGCAGCCCCAATGATGATCATATTGATCTGACGGAATACAAGAAAAGGTGCTGGCCAAATTCTGCCAATATCAAAAGCTTTCATATCGATAAACTTGTCGTTGACGGAGATGACGCCTTTGTACTCTATCACGGCTGGACTTTGAGTGGCAGAGAAATGAACAACACAGAGTATTTTAAACTTAAAGACGGTAAAATAACGGAGTTTACATGTTTTTTTGGCCCGGGTATAAGTTTCCCTAACAACAAGGCCAAATAAGAAAAACGATCGTCGGCCTTAATAGCCGGCAAGCAGGTCAAACGTAGCTTTATTTCGGTATTCGGCGATTTTGGCAACTAGCATAAATGCAACGCTTTGATTTATAAAGCATTCGGTAATTTTATTCAAAATGGAATTATTGGCGTAATTTTTTATTTTCGTTTCGTGTCCGGTTTTTGTGCGGAATGTTGTGTTATTTACAGGGTTAGGTTAAGCCCGTTTAAAACAGAAAATTAATACGACCGATCATGGAAAAATTTATGCTGATTATAAGGGAGGATTTGGCTAAGATGCGCAAACTGACCGATGAAGAGCGATTTGCTAATATACCTATGATGCTCAAATGGGTTGATTCACTGATTGAAACCGGCAATTTTATCAAGGGGGAACCGTTGCTGCCAAAAGGCAGATACGTAAGCAAAGACCAAATTCTTTCTGATGGCCCCTTCATTGAGGCCCGCGAAGGGATCTCGGGTTATCAAATTATCCGGGCAGAAAATATTGAACAGGCTGCCGCCATTGCCCAGACCTGCCCGTTGCTGCCAGGCGGCCTGGGTGTGGTAGAGGTCCGCCCGATTGCTACCATATACGGTGTGAACAATGAATGAATGCGAAAAATATATAGAAATTCTTTATAAAGAAAGGTTCGGCCAGCTCATCTCGCTGATCTTACAGCGTTTCCGATACTTGCCTATTGATTGGGCAGAAGATATCGTGCAGGAAACTTTTACAGCGGCAGCGGTAAACTGGCCAAAAACTGGCATGCCCGCAAATCCTTCCGGATGGCTTTATCAAACCTGCAAAAACAAAACCATCAACCTGCTTAAAAAAAGCGCTAAAACGACAGATTTATCCCTGGCCAAAACGGTGCCGGCAGCTGCGGACGAGATTTCCGAGGATGGTTTCAAGGATGCACAATTGCGGATGCTGATGGCTTGCTGTCATCCGCATTTAACGCCAAGGACGCAGATAGTGCTGGCCCTTAAATATGTTTTCAATCTCAAGGTTGAAAATATTGCGCTGCTGTTTGGGGCCGAACCGGATGCTATTGAAAAAATGCTGTACCGTGCAAGGCAAAAAATAAAAAGCGAGTCGTTGATCCTATCCACCGGGCCCTATGGTTATTCCGTGGAAAAGATTTCGGTTATGCACAAAATAATCTACCTCATATTTAGTGAAGGCTACAAGCAATCAGGCGAAAAAATAAACCAGGGGAAAATTTTGTGCGAAGATGCACTCATGCTCAATAAATTTTTGTTTGACAGTCCCTTGTGCAATCCGGAAACCAAAGCGCTGCAGGCGCTGATGCTTTTTAATGTCGCACGGTTTGATGCCCGTTTTGACGCGCAAGGTAATGCTGTTGAGCTGGAATACCAGGACCGGACGCTCTGGGACCAATCATTGATAACGCTTTCCTCCTTTTTATTAACCGAATCAGAAGATTCTACCTTTTCGCCTTACCATCTTGAAGCAGCTATCGCCAGTGTGCACTGCGCTGCACGCAATTTTGATGATACTGATTGGGGGGCCATCTGCAAATATTATGAAGCACTGTTAAAAGTGTACCCAAGCCCCTTTGCCGAGATAAATTATGCAGTGGCATTGCAGTACAATCACCAAAACGACAAGGCCCATAGCATCCTGATGGATCTTCACCGTAACCCCTATTTTAGTAAACTTCCCATTCTTGAGCTGACCATCCAAAGGTATTTTGTGCGTTATAATGCAACCTAGCCGGTATGGAAACGAAAAATATAAAAACATTTAATTTTCTTATAGTACCATTCGTCTGCTTATCCGACTTATAGCAAATTGTGATTTATAACACATCCGGCGCGACCGTATAAAAAATAATAAGCACCTGATGTCCGGTAATAGCTTTTATAGTTGTCTGTACTAAAAAAAAGAGAAAATTATGAAAATGACTAAATTCTTTACCGGCATTCTTTTAGTATCGGTGCTCTTATCTTGCAAAGCAGGATTTGGCCAAACCGTTGCGCCCCCGGCAGCAGGGCCCCAAAACGGACCAAACGAAAAAGCCATTAGGGCTTATTATACCGCCTATGAGAAAAAAGATTGGAGTGTGATGGAGCAAATTCTCGCTGACGGGTTTACTTTCACCAGTCCCATTGATGATCATATTGATTTAAAGGCCTATAAAGAAAGGTGTTGGCCAAACGCCTATAAGACCAAACGATTTGATGTGGATAGGCTTGTTATTAATGGAAATGATGCCTTTGTAACGTACAATGGGTGGACGACAGACGGCAAATTATTTCGGAACACAGAGTATTTTAAGATGAAGGACGGAAAAATTATGTCGAATGAGTGTTTCTTTGGGTCTGGGGTAAATTTCCCTAATTCGGGAAAATGATAAAAGGTTTAGTACCAAAACAGAAAATTATGAAAATGACTAAATTCTTTACAGGCATTCTGTTAGTAGGATTTGCCCTGGCTTCCCAGGCAGGATTTGCCCAGACTATTACGGGCCAGACAGCCTTGCTCGAAAATACACCAAAGGGAAAAATCATTAAGGCATGGTATACTGCCTGGGAGAAAAATGATTGGAATTTGATGACGCAAATTCTCGCTTCCGGGTTCACTTTCTCCAGCCCGGTCGACGATCATATCAAAATAAATGCCGTTAAGGAAAAGTGCTGGCCTAACGCGGGCAAGATCAAAACGGTTGACGTGCAACAAGTGATCATGAACGGAGATGCTGTCTTTGTAATCGCTAATGGTTATACGACAGCCGGCAAATTTTTGCGGAACTGCGATTATTTTACGATTAAAGATGGGGAAATTATGACGTACGAGTGTTTTTTTGGGCCCGGGATAAATTATCCTAATAATTCAGCAAAATAAGAGGGTAGAAATCCCCTTTGTATTTGCCTTGCTTGTTGCGCCTATTGGACTAAATATTTGATTTTGTGATATGAATAACGATGAGTTTTTGATAGAAAAAGCGATAGCACTATTCGAGTCAAAGACCGGATGGGGCGACAGTGATGAATGGACCAACCGGGATTTTGTGATATTGAGCGAGAAGATACAGGAACGTACCCGGGTTGCGCTAAGCCATGTAACCTTAAAAAGGATTTGGGGAAAAGTGAAATATGACAGCCTGCCAAATACCCATACCCTGGATACGCTGGTGCAATTTTTAGGTTACGAAAACTGGCGGGACTTTAAATCGCAAAATGGCAACGGGGCGGCAAGCCCTGTAACGGCAAAGCAAATCAACGGGAATGGTCACCGTCATACGATTATTGATAATAAGGCAGAGCCTAAAAAGAAAACATTAATTTTAAAAAGTATTTTTTTTATTGCAATTCCGGTAGTTTTAATCCTTTTAATTATATCAAATGGATGGGTACCCGTAACGTTCGGAAGCGCCTTTAAAGTAAAACCTGCCATTGTACCTACGACAGAAAATGCGCTGGCTGCGGACCAGGAATTAGCAAGGGCCTTGCAGACGAATGACACCGCAGGGATTTACCGTATGTTGGACAAAGACTGGGCCGTTATTCCTTCAAACGGTGATGTGGATGAGGGGCCTTCGATATTTCCCAGTGGGATACGATCCGGTTTCCGGGTGCTAAAGACCATGTCGCTTTCGGAACCGAGGGTGCGATTGTACGGAAACATAGCGCTGGTGACAACAAAAGTTGAACTGGCAGGTGTGTTGGGTGGTAAAGTTTTTGACATACATGAGCGCCAGACCGACGTTTGGCGCTGGAAGAACGGAGGGTGGAAATGCGTTTTGACGCAGGAGGCTGTGATCCCAAAAGCATGATAAGTAAACATCAAAATAAATGAATGCTATGATCAACCTTGCAAAAAAATACCGGCAAACTTTATTCTTTTTTGTCATCCTGTTTAGCGCTTTTCAAAGCCTGGCGCAAAAGTCTGCAGACCCCAAACTTGATAAAATGCCGGCAGCGCTGGAAACCGATTTTGCGCTGAGTGCGTTGCCCCCTCAACTGCGCGCCGGTGCAACTGTTTATTTGTTAGACCCCGCAAAAGGCTATTACGTAGCCCGCGAAGGCACCAACGGATTTATAACTTTTGTTATGCGAACAGCCTGGGAATGGGCGGAGTTCAGGAACGACATTATCACCGCAATCAGCTACGATGCTGAAGGCGCCAGGACAATTTTTCCTGTTTACGAGGATGAGGCGAAGATGCGGGCTTCCGGTAAATTTACAGCCCTGCAAGCCCGGAACATCATAATCGACAAGATAAAAAAGGGCATATACAAAGCCCCGGCAAGGCCTGGCATTTCGTACATGCTGGCGCCGGTAATGCGTACCTACCCCGCAAAACCCGATCAACATACTGTGATGACCATGCATGGGCCGCATTACATGTTTTATGCCCCGTATTTAACAAATGCCGATATAGGCAACATACCGGATGGCAAGGCAGACGGCCCCTTTTTAGTTAACCCGGAGGCTATTTTCCTGGGGGAAACAAAGGCGCCGTACGGGTACATAATCGTACTAGAAGGCAAGAGAGAAACGGCAAAAATAGTTGCCGATAATAAAGACTTGCTTAAACGCCTTGAAAATTACAGATCATTTATGAAAAATTGAAATTCGACTTAACGTGTGGGGCGCCAAAACGATTGGCATGACTTTTATTTTTAATTTTGCTTCAATGCTTCCCTTATCTTAAGGGCGGTTGCAGCAAGTTCTTCGTGTGTAAAACTGAGTTTTGGTCGGGCGAAATTGAGATCGTCTACCCGGTTCATCGGTATCAGGTGAATATGGGCATGCGGAACCTCCAGCCCGATAACGGCCACGCCTATGCGTTTGCAGGGAATAGCTTTTCTTAATCCTGTTGCTATGATCTTGGCGAAAATTTGCAGCCCGGTATACAGCTCATCATCCAGGTCGAACAGGTAATCCACTTCTTTTTTTGGGATGACCAGCACATGCCCCTCGGCTAAGGGGTTGATATCAAGGAATGCCAGGTAATCGATCGTCTCGGCAACCACGTGCGCCGGTATCTCGCCTGCAACTATTTTTGAAAAAATGGTCATTGTTTAGTTGTAAGGGTCGTAAAGGTTGTAATAGTTGTAAGGGTTAAAGTAGGTTTCTAACCTCTACAACTTTTACAACCCTTACAACTCGTTTTAACGCGAAATCTCCAATATCTCAAACTCTATCTTACCGGCCGGAACCGTGATCTCTGTCGTTTCGCCTACTTTTTTGCCGAGCAAGCCTTTTGCAATTGGTGAACTTACCGATATTTTTCCTGCTTTCAGGTCGGCTTCGCTTTCCGAAACCAACTGGTAGCTCATTACCGTCCCGTTTTTTACATTCTTAATCTTTACACGGGATAAAGCCAAAACTTTCGAAAGGTCAAGTTTCGATTCATCCAGCAAGCGCGCGCTTGCAACCACTTCCTGCAACTGGGCTATTTTTGCTTCGTGCAAACCCTGTGCCTCCTTTGCAGCATCATATTCTGCGTTTTCGGATAGATCGCCTTTATCGCGCGCTTCCGCTATCGCCTTTGATATATTGGAGCGCCCAACTGTTTTTAAACGTTGTAATTCTTCCTTTAATTTTTCCAAACCTTCTTTGGTGTAATATGCTACATCTGCCATAACGCACAATTTAATTTAATAATCCAGATTCAATTGGTCCCAAAAAAAACCGCCCTCCTGTTGCTGAAGGACGCATTCACATAAAAAACAAACAAGACTACACCGGCATTGCCTGCATAGTCTTGATTTTAGTGTAAAACGAAGATAAGATTTTTATATTTTAATATGCAAATTTTTCTTCGGGTTCATGGTTCATCGTTCATAGTTCATGGCAGGAGGGTGGCGCAGTGGCTGGTGGAAGTTGGTAAAAAGTCGTTTACTGCCCCTTAACTATCAACTAAAACCAAAACAGCTATGAACCATAAACTATGAACTTTTCAAAAAATACAATGAACTATGAACTATGAACCATGAACTAATCCTAACTTTGCCCCATGGTAATTCAAGTATTAAAGTCGAAGATCCATCGGGCTAAGGTTACCCAGGCCGAGCTAAATTATGTAGGCAGCATCACCATCGATGAGGACCTAATGGATGCGGCAAATATGATCGCCAATGAAAGGGTCCAGATCGTTAATAATAACAACGGCGCGCGGTTTGAAACTTATGTTATCCGGGGCGAGCGGGGCAGCGGTACCATTTGCCTCAATGGCGCAACGGCACGGCTGGCACAGTTGGGTGATATTGTGATCATCATGTCGTACGGCTTTATGGAAATGGATGAGGCGCGCAAATACCAGCCAATTTTGGTATTCCCGGATGGGGATAATAAGCTCATAAAATAACTTGGCGGTTAAGGATTCGCTCTCAGGCCAAGCACCACTTTAAGGTGTGCATTCACATAAATATGGTCGCGCAGTTGGTACTCCATTCTAATGCTAACATTCGGCTCGTTTACCAGGTTGTCCAATACTTTGGCGTTGTCGATATCCAGCACCAGACTATTGCCCACGAGCGCTGTAATATCGGTTCGCGAAGCAACCTGCACTTCGCCGGTAGTATCTGTTTTTGAAAGATAAACCTTTACCATCGACAAATTGCCCAGGTTAAAATCCGATGGATCGTCCGATTCGATTTTCGCTGAAACAATTTTCACATCTTTTACTTTGTCCGCATTATTGCCGTTTTTATTAAAATTCTGGTCAAAGCTTTTTGCCGTTCCGGATGCCGACAGCACCACATTATCGGCCGAAGAGCGTGGTATGGTTATGATAGTTGTATATGGGAATGTTGATTTTATCGCGGATTGCCAAACGGAGCAACCGGATACGAATATCGCCACAAAGCTGGCGATAAATAATATTCTTCGGGTCATGAAAATCTTCTTTATGTTTAAACGTTATTCATCGCAAATAACGCTAATGTTTGTCATTTAGCATCGGCGCAAATTGTTAATCGGTTCTTTCCTTTCGGAAAGTTAAAATCGGTGTGTTGGAAAAAGGGAACCTGGTGAATTTAAAAAACTCAATCAACCATCCACACAATCAATAAGATAAAAAAATATAAAAATATTTTCTTGATTAGAATTTTATTGTATATTGGATCCCTGTAACCTTACTCAAAAAATATGAAATATATTTTTGGCCTCATAACTATCTTAAGCCTTTTGTAATGTTATACCAAAGTCGTCAAACCAGACAATAAATTCATCGTCTTGTTAAATCAACAATCCGCCTTAAATGACTCAGTTAAAACCAAAATTATTCTTATTCCCAAAAAACTGTATTTTGGAGTATTAGCACCAGTCAAAGCGATTGAGGGGAGTTTCTACGTAAAAAATATTGGAAAAAGAGATTTTAATATAAAAGAAATTATATCAACTTGTGAATGTGTAACAACAAAACACATCAATAGCGACGTTATCCACCCTAATGATAGCTTAAAAGTTAATTACCAAATCAATACTGAAAATGTTCAAGGGCCGTTTTCAAATGCGATAATAACGATTGGTAATTGTGAGCATGGTAATGAAACCTATTTTTTTGAAGGATCTATTCACTAATCTAAAACTTAAATATTATGAAAATTAACTTAAAAAAAGCTTTGATGTCATTGTTTTTGACCATAGCAATTACAACTGCGGTTGTAACAGAAGCTAATGCCGTGCCTATGTTTGGAACTGTTACCGTTAGCACCAGAGACTGGGCGGATGGCACTTGTGAATATCGAGAAACGTGCACTGCAACTTATACATTTTGGATTCAAACATCGTCTGGGTGTACAACCGCAACTATCGCGTGTATTTAATGTTAAACAAAATGCTAAATCTAAGTAAGGCATCTTATATTATAAGTTGCCTTACTTGTTTGTTTTTGTCAATTCTCTCATTCTTACCGATTTGCGTTTTTGCCCAAACACAAGTAAGGGCTGTGATTTGTAATAAAAACAAAGAACCGCTGCCATTTACAAATGTTGTTGTTATGCAAAAAAGGATAGGATCCATGACGGACGATAATGGAAAGTTTTTTCTGAGTAATATTGAAAATAATGATACGCTCAAAATCACAAATCTTTCTTATCAGACTTTATATATTCCGATAAAAAAAGTCAAAAATGACGATACCATATTTCTGGTTGAGGATATCAGAGCGTTGAATGAAGTTTTGGTAAGGGATTGGGGTATTTATAATAATGAATCAAAATTAGGCTATTTCACATATTCCAAACACGGAGCTTTTATGTTAGATCCAGGTTCGGAAATAGGGATTTTTATCGAAAATCCAAAAAGAAAAAAGGCGTTGATTAAAAAAGTCTATTTTGGAGTCAAAGACAAAGGCAATTCGGGAACCGCTATGAGAGTAAGGTTGTTTGCCGTAAACGATAGTGATGGCGAACCGGCGTTAGATATTCTTAATGACAACGTGATAATAAACAGCGATAAATTAGAATATAGAAATTATATTGACCTTTCTGACTACAAGCTATTAATGCCGGCAAATGGAATATTTGTAATTATTGAATTCGTTTCTTCGCCGACTACTTTAAAAGGAAATAAAAAGACCTCACTTTCTGCAAACCTCAACATTGAAAAAAACTTGGTGTGGTTAAATTTTAGGGATAGAAAATGGGCACATAGCCGTAACCCAAGATCAAATGAAGGTTTTTACATGACCCCGGATATTGGCCTGGAGGTTTCGTATCCTACCAAATAAAGATTTTTATTAGTGGTTACAATATTGTTGCATTAGAGAGTTGAACCTATCCAACTATACTAATTCAAAAAAAATCCCCGGAATGTCTCCGCAAAATGTATCTTTGCACCCCGACGCTGAAAGTTCAAATCGAACTTGAAAGTTGGGAAATACTCCTCAGCGGCATCAGTTTTCGTAAGGTACTTTTGAATAGAAAAAGCACATGCCCAAAGACACATCCATCAAATCCATCTTAATTATCGGTTCAGGTCCTATTATCATTGGCCAGGCCTGTGAATTTGATTATGCCGGCTCCCAAGCCGCCCTCTCGCTAAAGGAAGAGGGGATATCCGTTTCGATCATCAACAGCAACCCTGCTACGATCATGACGGATAAGGTAATTGCCGACCATATATACCTTTTGCCGCTTACCGTTGAGAGCATTGAAAAAATATTAAAAGAACAACATATTGATGCGGTATTGCCAACGATGGGCGGCCAAACGGCGCTTAATCTTTGCATTGAAGCATCGGAAGCGGGTCTGTGGGAAAAATATAATGTAAAGATCGTTGGGGTTGATATTGCAGCGATTGAAAAAACCGAGAACCGCGAGGCATTCCGCCAATTGATGGTTGATATTGGCGTGGGCGTGGCTACATCAAAAATTGCCAACTCGTTTTTAGAAGGTAAAGAAGCTGCACAAGAGATCGGCTTCCCGCTGGTCATTCGGCCAAGTTATACGCTGGGTGGCAAAGGCGCAGGATTTGTACACAAAAAAGAAGATTTTGACGCTGCTTTAAGCCGCGGTTTGCAGGCTTCGCCAACACACGAAGTTTTGGTTGAACAGGCAGTACTGGGCTGGAAAGAATTTGAGCTGGAACTGCTGCGCGACAATAATGATAATGTGATCATCATTTGCGCGATCGAGAATTTCGACCCGATGGGTATCCATACCGGCGACTCGATCACCGTGGCGCCGCCCATGACCCTGAGCGACCGCTGTTACCAGAGCATGCGCAACCAAGCCATCAAAATGATGCGCGCTATCGGTAATTTTGCCGGTGGATGTAATGTGCAGTTCTCTGTAAATCCGGCTGACGAAGCGATCATCGCCATTGAAATTAACCCGCGGGTTTCGCGGTCATCAGCGCTGGCATCAAAAGCCACGGGTTATCCCATTGCAAAAATAGCGGCAAAACTGGCTATCGGTTATAACCTGGATGAAATAGAAAACCAAATCACCAAAACCACTTCGGCCTATTTTGAGCCGACGCTGGATTACGTGATCGTAAAAATACCGCGCTGGAATTTTGATAAGTTCAAGGGGGCTAACCGTGAACTTGGCCTGCAGATGAAGTCGGTAGGAGAGGTAATGGGGATTGGCCGGAGCTTTATCGAAGCTTTGCAGAAGGCCTGCCAGAGTTTGGAGATCGGCCGGGCCGGCCTTGGCGCCGATGGCCGGCAGAACCGCAACCTGGAGCAAATTATGTACAGCCTGGAACATCCAAGCTGGGATAGGCTGTTCCATATTTATGATGCTTTAAGCTTAGGCGTACCCATAGAGTCGGTGCGCAAGGCTACAAAAATAGACCGGTGGTTTTTGAACCAGATTGCCGATGTGGTTAACCTGGAGAATGAGCTGCGCCGTTATTCGTTAAATAATATTCCCGAAGAGTTTTTCTTCACCCTGAAGCAAAAAGGATTTTCGGATACGCAGATCGCCTATATTTTGGGCAACGTAACCGAGGAGGATGTTTACCAGCGGAGGCAAACCTTAGGCATCCGCCGGGTTTATAAAATGGTGGATACCTGCGCGGCGGAATTCCCGGCAAAAACGCCCTACTACTATTCGACCTATGAAGGTGAGAACGAATCGATCGTTTCGGATAAGAAAAAGATCATTGTTTTAGGTTCAGGCCCGAACCGTATTGGCCAGGGCATCGAGTTCGATTATAGCTGTGTGCATGGTTTGCTGGCGGCAAAAGAGTCGGGCTTTGAGGCGATCATGATCAACTGCAACCCTGAAACGGTTTCCACCGACTTTAATATGGCTGATAAGCTTTATTTTGAACCGGTGTACTGGGAACATGTAAGAGAAATCATCGAACTTGAAAAACCTTACGGTGTCATCGTTCAGTTGGGTGGGCAAACCGCGCTGAAGATGGCGGAAAAAATGCACCAGCATGGCATCCGCATTATCGGTACCAGTTTTGATAATATGGATATTGCCGAAGACCGCGGCAGGTTCTCTGATTTGCTTAAAGAGCTGGAGATACCTTACCCTAAATACGGCGTTGCGGAAAATGCTGAAGAGGCACTGGAAGTGGCCCACCAGGTTGGCTACCCGGTTTTGGTGCGGCCGAGCTATGTGTTAGGCGGGCAGGGGATGAGCATTGTGATCAATGATGAAGACCTGGAAAAGGCTGTGGTGAGCCTGTTAAGGAGCTTGCCCGGGAACCGTGTACTGATAGACCATTTCCTTGACCGTGCTTCAGAGGCGGAATCAGATTCAATATCCGACGGCGAGGACGTGCATATCATCGGGATGATGGAGCATATCGAGCCAGCAGGCATCCATTCCGGCGATTCATTCGCGGTTTTGCCGCCGTTTGATCTTTCGGATAATGCCATCAGCCAGATGGAGGAGTACACGCATAAAATTGCTAAGGCACTAAATGTGCTGGGTTTGCTTAATATACAGTTCGCGATAAAAAATGACAAGGTTTACGTGATCGAGGCCAATCCGCGTGCATCGCGAACGGTCCCTTTTATCGCGAAAGCCTATGATGTGCCTTATATTAACATTGCCGCGAAATGTATGCTTGGGGTTGCCAAACTGAAAGATTTTACGATCGAGCGCAAATTGTGGGGATATGCCATAAAAGAACCGGTGTTTTCTTTCGATAAATTCCACGAAGTGAATAAGGAACTCGGCCCGGAGATGAAATCAACCGGTGAGGCCATCCGTTTTATTCCGAATTTACAGGACCCTTATTTCAGGCACCTGTATAAGGAAAAATCGATGTATTTAAGCCGTTAGCGCGAAAAGCTAAAAGCAAAAAGACCAAAGCTTTTACCTTTTGGCTTTCAGCTTTCCGCTTGTTAATATTTGTTAAAATTGTTCAATACAAGCAATATTAAGGTTATAATTGCAGTTGTTTACGAATACGCATAGCGGTATGGTTAAAAATTTACGTCCCTATTTTTTTATTTGCATGAGAATTTCCTACTTACGTAATATTTTCTTTTTCTTGTTCGGATTGATAGCGGTAATGTTCAGTGCAAGCTGTTCAAAAACCGCGACCCCTCAAACCATAGTGGTCCTCCCAACAGTGTCCACAGTATCTGTTATTGAGAATTTAACAGCCACTACAGCACAGAGCGGCGGTGTGATTCTCTCGGCAGGCAATGGTGCAATCTCGGCCAACGGCGTTTGTTACAGCGCAACCGATCAAACACCGACGCTTTCCGACAGCAAGACATCCGATTCGGTTTATAATCCCGGTACTTCTGTCACGGCGTTTACCAGCCATTTAACCGGTTTAACCCCTGGCACCAAATATTATTTGCGGGGTTATGCGACCAACAGCGCAGGTACCGGATATGGTAGTGTGGTTACGTTTACTACGCTGGCGACAAATGCAAGTACTAATATTGTTACGGTTTCAACTTTTGCAGGAACTGGAGTGGCAGGTTATATGGATGGTGGGGCGTCAGCTGCGCTATTCAACAACCCTGAAGGTGTTTCGGTGGATACTAAAGGGAATGTTTATGTTTCTGATTCGTTTAACGACCTTGTTAGAGAAATCTCATCTACGGGCAATGTGACCACGATAGCCGGTAACCAATCGGCTGGGCTTGTCAATGGCCCCACCGCGCTCACTTCTGAATTTTATGCGCCCTCGGGGTCAGTGGTTGATGCACAAGGCAATGTGTATGTTTCAGACCAGGGGAATAATGTAATCCGCAAGATAACCCCGCTTGGTGTCGTATCTACTTATGCAGGAACAGGCGCAGCAGGATATCGTAACGGCGCTGTCGATTCGGCGCACCTAACCAGCACAAGCGATTCACTTGCCAAATTTAACAGCCCGCAGGGGCTTTGCATCGACGCCAGTGGAAATATTTACGTGGCAGACCGGGGAAATAACGTGATACGGGAGATAATGCCAAACGGAAGAACAAAAACGATAGCCGGAAATGCAGTCAAGGGTTTTATCGACGCCACTGACGCGGCCGCCTTTTTTAATAGCCCGACAGGTGTTGCAATTGATGCTAAAGGCAATCTTTGGGTTACCGACCAGGGTAACTCGGCGCTGCGCGAAATATCAAGTTCGGGAGTGGTAACGACGATTTTTGGTAGTCCGAACCAGGAAAACCTCCTGGGATACCCGTCGGCTATCACGATCGACTCGCAGGGGAACCTTTACATTGCTGATGAAACCGGAAGAATATTTGAATATACAACCGGCGGTGTGCTCAATCTTTTAGCAGGTGCTTTAAATAGCTCAGGGTTTAACAATGGTTTGGGCGCCGTCGCACTGTTTAATTACCCACAGTCAATAGCTATTGATGCCAGCGGGAATCTTTATGTGGCAGATCAATATAACAATTGTATCCGCAAGATCACAATAACACCCGGTATCTAAGGCCAAAGTCTTTAGTCGCAAGTCTAAAGTCGAATTTCGTTCCTTCGGATAGGTATTTTACGACTTTGCTTAATATGCCACTACGGTTTTCCGACTGCGGTAAACCCAGGGCAACTGCGGCACAATGTAAATTTCTCTTTTTTTGACTTAGGACTTTAGACTTTCGACTTAAGGCTAAGTAGTGGACAGAAGTCGCTGGCCATTATAATGCGCCCAGTTTAACCAACGCATAAAAGAGCCCGGTGCAATGTAAAGCCTGGGCTATTTTATTTTTAAACAGCAGTTCTTTTACCTCGGCAATGGTGTGCGGTTCAACAACAATTTCTTCCTGGTCATCCAAATTTTGGTCTTGGACCTTTTTCCCTCCGCGGGCAAGGTAACAGCGTGTTTGGTTATTGGCGGTTGATGGGTTGGCATAGGTCATGCACAACAGCTCAAAGTCGTCAAACTGGTAGCCCGTTTCTTCTAACAGTTCCCGGCGCAGGGCTTGTTCGGGTGTTTCATCGCCATCTATTACCCCCCCCGGCAGCTCGGTCGAAACAATTTCTGCGGCATGCCGGTATTGCTTTACCATCAGAATTTTATTGTCGTCGGTTACGGCGACAGCGTTTACCCAATTGCTGTATTCCAGCACATAGTAGTCTTCGACGATGCGGCCGTCGGGCATTTCGCACCTGTCCGATCGCAGGGTAGCCCAGGGGCCTTTATGGATATAGGTTGACGAAAGTGTTTTCCAGGTGAGGTCTTTTTGGTTCATAGTTGATGGTTCATAGTTCATGGCAGGATTGGTCGATAGTCGATAGTCCATGGGTCATGGCTCATTTCGTTTAAGCCGTTTGCTTTCGCTCTGTTTCTGTTATGGACTATGGTTCGGGGTCTATTGGCAAAAACTGCCATGAACTATGAACCATCAACCATAAGCAATCTCACCAACTGCCGCTGGAGCCGCCTCCGCCGAAGTCGCCTCCGCCAAAACCGCCGAAGCCTCCACCTCCGCCTCCGCCCCCGCCGAAGCCACCTCCACCGCCGCTAAAGCCTCCCCAGCCGCCGCTGCCCCGGCCAAGCAATGCGCCGCCCAGGAACCAAAGCCACGGACTTCCGCCGCCGCCAATAACCTGCCCGCCGCCACCGCGGCCGCGGAATATAATGATCAATATGAAAATTACTATAAAAATGAGGACGCCGTACCCCCCTCCCCCGCGGCTATCATCATCCCTGGACGCACCGGGTTTGTTAACGGCCTTATATTCGCCCTTCATCAATTTAATGAGATCATCGGTGCCTGCATTCAGGCCACCATAATAGTCACCCTCCTTAAAACGAGGTTTAATATCGTTATTAATGATTTCATTGGTGTTAGCATCGGTTACGGCACCCTCAGCCCCATACCCGGTTTGTATAGACATTTTACGGTCGGTTATGGCCACGAGGAGTACAATTCCGTTGTTTTTACCTTTTTCCCCGATACCCCAGGCGCGTCCAAGTTTTTGAGCGTAGTCATTTATATCATAATCGCCAACTGATTTGATGATAACGACTGCAATTTGGGTTGATGTAGAGTCATCGAATGCGACCAATTTATTTTCCAGCAACTGGACATCGCCTGGTGAGAGCGTGTTCGTATAATCTGTAACCAGTGCACTCGCCTTTGGCGGTAACTGCTGCGAAAATGCCATTATTGCGACCAGCAGCAGGGAAAGGAGTATTGTGAGTTTTTTTAACATGGTCATGTGTTTATTCGCCGTCCATAAAGGCTATATCGTCGGATAGTTCGTTGGTATCGCCCTTATGGTGAGGGAAATATTTTTTCAGGTGCTCACCTGCTATTGCAATTCCGGTAGTAATGCCTTCAACCAGCTTGCCGGCTTTAAAATGCTCCAGCATGTCCTCTTTAACGTCGTCCCAAAAATTCGCCGGAACCTTTTTATTGATCCCGCCATCGCCAATAATAGCAAACTTTTTGTCGTTAACGGCAACGTAGATCAGCACGCCGTTACGATGTTTTGTTTTGTGCATATCCAACTGGTGGAAATATTTGGCGGCACGGTCGAGCACGTTCTCGTTGCAGGATTTTTCGATGCAAACACGAAGCTGCCCCGAAGTATGCTGTTCAGCACCCTGAATTGCCGCGTGGATGCGCGCTTGTTCATCATCATTAAATATAGCCATAGTTACCTGGGATTACACTGATTATGTGAATGATTTCACCGATTATTATTTTTTGGGATTACACAGATTCTTTTTGATTTCACCGGTTTAACAAAATTGATTCCCCGGGACTTTAATCATGAAAATCAAATCGGTGAAATCATCTCCAAATCGGTAAAATCACAACTTTAAAAAGATACTTTCGGCGCATTTTGCGCCCCTGCTTCGGCTTCAAAGCTGCCTTTTACGGCATAGCCGTCGTTTTTGGCAACAATACTTGCAGGCCACGAGCGCACGTAGGTGTTATAGTCTTGCACAGCGGTATTAAAATCCATCCTTGCTACGGAGATACGATTTTCAGTGCCCTCAAGTTCAGCCTGCAAGTCGCTGAAATTTTGATTCGCCTTCAGGTCCGGGTAACGTTCGGATGCGACAAGCAAGCGGCCCAACGCGGTGCTTAATTGCCCCTGGGCGGCCTGGTATTTTTGGATAGTTGCCGGATCGAGTTTAGTTGGATCAACCTGGATGGAAGTAGCCCGTGCGCGCGCATCGGTCACTTCAACCAGCGTGCTTTTTTCGAAATTGGCCACGCCTTTTACAGTGGCTACCAGGTTAGGGATCAGGTCGGCCCGCCGCTGGTATTGCGATTGTACGGCGCCCCATTTAGCTTTAACATTTTCGTCCTTTCCAACAATTGTATTGTTTATGTTCTTGCCGGATAAAAAGATGATCAAAGCTATGATGCCGGCGACGACAATAACGCCTAATGCTATAAATAAACCTTTCATGATTTTTCTTAATTAATTTATCGAGTGTGTGAATTTACAACTTAGATGGCAATATACATACCATTGTTACAAATATGCCATTTCGTCTGAACTAAGATTTCATAGGATTGATAGGATTGTAGGATTTGAACTCGGGTCAACCAGGATTTTCAGGGTTGGGATGATCAAAGGATTGAACCGGGGGATTAATCCTATAATCCTTCAAATCTTATAAATCTTAGTTAATTTGGCGCTTTATTTATTGCATTTGCTTTATGAAGAAATTACTGACCGCCCTTTTTACCTGCTCCGTTTTTATCGCGGCAGCGCAAACCAATTCCGGCGAAAATCTTGTTCAATATGTAAAGCCCATTATCGGTACGGAACGCATGGGGCATGTGTTCCCGGGCGCTACTGTGCCTTTTGGGATGGTGCAACTGAGCCCCGAAACGGATACGGTAAGCTATGATTTGAACGGACACTATAACCCCAAAGTTTATGAATATTGCGCCGGCTACCAATATGAAGACAAAACCATCGTGGGTTTTAGCCATACCCATTTTAGCGGCACCGGGCATTCGGATTTAGGCGACTTTTTAATTATGCCGACGGTTGGCGTGTTGAAACTGAACCCCGGCACGGCAGATAAACCGGGCAGCGGTTACCGGTCGGCCTATTCGCATGATAGCGAAGTAAGCGAAGCCAATTATTATCGCGTAAAACTGGATGCCTACAATATTTTGGCGGAAATGACCACTACCACCCGCGTGGGTTTTCACCAGTACACTTTTCCAAAATCGGATAATGCCCATATTATCCTGGATTTAATGGCCGGCATTTATAATTATCCCGATAAAAACTTGTGGGTGTATATGCGCCGGGTCAACGACAGCACGGTTGCCGGATACCGCATTACAAACGGCTGGGCCCGTACCCGGACGCTGTATTTTGCGATGACCTTTAACAAGCCATTTGTCCAGATGGGTTATAAAAACTTTTCGAAGCGGGAAGTTTATGGCGGCTTTTGGGGCAAGTTTAACGAGGCGAAGAATTTCCCTGAAATTGCCGGAAGGCAAATGCGTACCTGGTTTGATTTTAAAACAGCAGAAGGCGAAAAGATAAAGATCAAATTCGCCATTTCACCGGTGAGCATTGATGGCGCGCTGAATAACATGCAGGCTGAAATACCGGGATGGGATTTTGAAAAGATAAAAAATGACGGCCAGCAATTGTGGGAGAAAGAACTGCATAAAATTGTGATCGAAGGCAGCAAGGATGACAAAGAGAACTTTTATACCTCGATGTACCACGCCATGATCAATCCTACGGTTTACATGGATGCGGACGGGAAATACAAAGGACTTGATCAGCAAGTTCACCAGGCGGATGGTTTTACCAACTATACCACCTTTAGCCTTTGGGATACCCACCGCGCACTGCACCCGCTATTTAATATTATTGAGCCTGACAGAAATGCAGATATGATAAAAAGTATGCTCGCCCATTTTGACCAAAGCCCTGAGCATATGCTGCCGATATGGGTCAACTCCGCCAACGAGAACTGGTGCATGAGCGGTTACCACAGCGTATCGGTAATTGCGGATGCCGTGGTGAAGGGCAACGCCCCGTTTGATGCCAACAAGGCCTTAGACGCGGCCGTTACCACTGCTAACCACAGGGATTATGAAGGCATCGGTTATTTTAATGATATGGGGTATATTCCCGACGAAAAGGATGATAACTCAGTTTCGTCGACGCTTGAATATGCTTATGACGACTGGTGCATTGCCCAAATGGCCAAAAAACTAAACCGGAATGATGTTTACGATACCTTCATCAAACGCTCGACAAACTGGCGGAATGTTTACGACCCTCAAAGCGGTTTCATGCATCCGAAGCTTGGAGACGGTACCTGGCGAAAAACCAAATTTGATCCGTTTACCACGATCGGCATGGGTTTTATTGAAGGCAATGCCTGGAATTATACCTTATATGTACCGCACGATGTGCCCGGTTTAATACAGGCCATGGGCGGCGAAAAACGTTTTATTGTTTACATCGACAGCCTGTTCAGCTACGACCTGCCGGACAAATATTTTGCCGAGACGGAAGACATTACCAAGGACGGCATTATCGGCAATTATGTGCATGGCAACGAACCTTCGCACCAGATCGCTTACCTGTACGACTGGACGAGCCAGCCCTGGAAAACGCAGGAAAAGGTGCGCATGATATTGCTAAAGATGTACAAAAACACACCGGATGGTTTAGGCGGCAATGATGATACCGGCCAGATGAGCGCCTGGTATATTTTCAGCGCATTGGGCTTTTACCCGGTGGCGCCCGGATCAGATCAATACGCTATCGGCAGCCCTTCGGTTTATCATGCGGAGATCAACCTGGAGAACGGCAAAACCTTTACTATCAATGTAAAAAATCAAGGCGAAAAGAATGTTTATGTGCAAAAGATCATACTAAATGGAAAGCCGTTGAATGGGTATTTTATCAGCCATGCGGACATTTTGAGTGGAGGAGAAATTACTTTTGTGATGGGGGCAAAGCACAGGTAGAAATCGTAACACATCGTGTCTCTAAATAAAAATAGGAGACGCAATGTATTGCGTCTCCCGATATATGTTGAGTTGATTATATTATTATGATTATCCCGCCATATAGCAAACCTCGCTGGCAGTAAGCCGGTTTACCATTTCTTTCAGAATAACCCTTGCGCGGCAAAGATTAGTGCGCGATAGTAATTCGGTAATACCGAGTTTGGCGCCGATCTCCTGGTGCGAATAACCCTCGATAGCGTACAGGTTAAATACCGAGCGGTACATTTGCGGCAGTTTTTGTATCATTTTCAGCAAGTCTTTTGCTTCAAGGTTGTTAGCGTTATAGCCGTTGGAGAATGACTCATTGTCGTCAGCAAAATCCTCTACCAATACCATCGGTTTTTGCTTGCGGTAACGCGAGATTGCACAATGCACCATAATGCGGCGGATCCAGCCTTCCAAATTCCCTTCGCCGCGGTATTTATGCGCGTTGTTGAACATTTTTATAAAGCCCTCCTGTAAAATGTCCTGGGCCTCGTCACGGTCGTGGGCATAGCGCATGCAAACCGCCAGCATCCTGGGCGCCAGGGTGCGGTATAAAAGTTCCTGCTGCTTACGGTCGTTTTTTAAGCAGCCTTCCCACAT
>Ga0302185_10000416_pt1 | contig 33227 bp, 34 predicted proteins | sample II_Bog_E1_1_FD_200231 | JGI IMG/M metagenome (GOLD analysis project Ga0302185, IMG submission 200231) | Peat permafrost microbial communities from Stordalen Mire near Abisko, Sweden - II_Bog_E1_2 | ecosystem: Environmental > Terrestrial > Soil > Wetlands > Peat | place: Sweden: Abisko... | reverse complement strand
GATAAATAAGCAGAAAAAAATTAAAAAAACATTTATAAAAAAAACATTTATATGGAAATGATTCAAAAAAAAATAAACGACATAGAAGACACATAAAAAGCATCTATTAATGCATTAACCACTTTTAATCGTAATCGTCTTTAAAAAATTATTTAAGCTTAGGTGATAGGTAAATCATATTCTTGTTCTCATGCGATAATCAATAACGGAAAGATCCAATTTAAAGATATCTAAGATTTTTAGATGTCATTGTAAGAATTTGTACAATGCAAAAATGCTTCAAATAAAGTAATAACATTATAAATCACTAACAGCAATGCAACTTTGTCTTAGAAAGATATTTAGAAAATCAAAGTATTCAATAATTTAAAGTCGTTAAAATGTGAAGATTAAACATTTAACTCCAATCATTATATTCATATTTTTATTGAAAATTTTCAATATTTACATCATTTTTAATTGGGGTAAAATTCATTTTGCACAGCCCATGCTTAAAAGATGATTAAGAAATGGATCAACATTCCTTAACATTTGCCTGTGATCTTAGATATCTTTAATCTCAGTAAATTAACAGTGAAAGGCTTTTAATCAGCCCGTTTTCACCCAAAATCCTTTCCTCCGAAAACTTCTGAGTAATCAAAAATTTATAAATTTATTTTCAACAACACAGGATAAAAAGACGTTGAAGTAAATTTATAATTTGTTAAAATACATCCGGGAGTCATGCTGAGGGTTCTTGCAACTAATCCTATGCATTTTACTTTCATTGTACACAATGGAGGCACGTCAACCTACTTTCGACAGTTATTTGTTTTATAGAAGTACATAAAGGAAGTATTCGGTGGCGAACAGTATTCTATCAGCAAATACAACTCAGATACAGTACTTTACTTGTACATGATCAACTATTTGCGTCTAAAACTGCCATACATATAAACCTTGGATATCTATTTTGATAATTATTCTAAAAATCTCATAAACTATAACAATTTTATCTTCCAATCAATTTTAACACTTCCAATCACTAATCTACGAACTTTAATTTTAAATCGTATCTATCTCTTAAAGAAGATATTTAGATTCCAAAACAACGATTCAACAGCCTTCTAACCAATAATCGTCTTCTCTTTCACCTATAAATCAGTCAATATTATTATATTTAGATCACTGTAAAAACATCAGCAATAGCTTTTTCAAATACATCCCCTAAAATGTGCAACATTTAATCCTAAAAGTCAATGATGATTTCTTTGGGCACTCTTGGTCGACTTTAACAGAAAAATAATATTCCAAATTAACCTATGAAATAAATGTTAAAAAGCTCACATAACTTGTTATAACAAATGAAAAACCTTACCTTTCTACTCACTTCAATTTCGTCAATGCATTATCTACTTTTCATCATTTAGAAGTGCTAATCTTACGTATTGATGCTGGTATTTAGACGGTTGGTCTTGGATTGACCAGTCTTTAATAATACAAGTTAGCAAAATGCAATCATTACAATTAGTAAGTATTTAATCAAAATTCAATGCAAACAAAATTAAAATTAATCCACTTTTGACTCTTCCTAATCTATAAACTCTCTCATTAGCATCATTAGATAATTAATACTAAATTTTAAACAATGATGGCCCTTTTTTTTAAAGTCCAAAATTAGCAAAACTTTATTTTAGATTCATCACATTTAAACACAAATAAGGCAAGTCCGCTTTTATAAAATAACTTGGTGAAATGCCAAATTTAACCCACATAATTATTAAAGGCATTAGATAATCATTTAGTCAAAAAATAGAATTGTAATATCAATCATCCGAAAAGAATACATTTAAAAGCCTCCGTGTATTCGAATTAAATGGAAAGAATATTGCTTGCATCTCGATGCCAAATTCAATTAACAGGGAAGAACCCTCTTGAATTATTTATAATAATCTTGATTTTTTTTGTTCCTTCGATTTGAGTTGATAAATTAATCTATTTTATTAAAAATGATAGCGTCATCATAGCTTGTACCCTTAATTCCTTTGTAGATAACTTTTTGAAATCAATTTGATCTTGATAGTTTAAGAGTATAAAATACAATTCTTATATTTCGATTTTGCCAACAAAATTGAAAAAGATCTTTATATTATTTGACCACAAATGATAAGTATCAAGAATAAGTTATGAGAAGATATTCATTTTATGAAATCATGCAATTTTACAATCTATATTATTTATGGTTTTATTAAATTTAACTATAAACTTTAAAAATATCATTTTGATCGAAACAACCTATTTTTCTATTTGTTATAAATTATTTATTTGCCTATTTAATTCTAATTTAAAGTGTCATTACTTTCATCAACTAACCACTCGTTTTGACTCTAAAGGTATACATCTGTTAGGTCGTAGGCTAAGATAACTATAATGATAAACATTATTATTGAAATTATTATTGTATTTACTCCAGGATTTAAACAAAGGAACAGAAGAACATACACTCCCACATATACTAAATACTCACAAATCAAGTAGCATATCTCCAGTTTTCTTTCAGGCCTTTAGATAAAATATCGGAGGACGGCGAAGACAGTTTCAGCAATAATAAGAGGAGCCAAAAAATCAAAGTTCATATAAGCAGCAGCAAGTATTGTGGCAATCAAAATTCGTTTGGTCATATATAATCCTCCTATCAGACTGAAAAACCATCTGACTCCAGCATAAAAGATTATTAGGACAATAAAAAATATCGATAAACTTTTGCTTTTGGTATAGAAGTCTTAGTTTGTCGAATTAGATCCTGAAATGTAAAGTAAATTGGCCACAGACCAATAGAAAATAGTCATGCTGATGAATTACAGTCCTCCCACCAAGGAGTTCTTTACTATTCTCGGGTACCATATTTAAGGCTTTTTGAGTACTAAATGAATAATCCAACAGCTTATTGTAATTAAACAAAAACATCCGAGGAACACAATTAGCAAACTGAAAGCAAATCCTGCGTTTCTTATAACATTAGCATCGAGAGTAGCCAATTTGTAGGCATTAGGAGCTGCCAATTCGACATAATTAGAAGGAATTAAGCTTTAAAAGAAATTAGGGAAAAATCCAAAATGAGCAAAAATCCATCCATAATAAAATTGGGCCAACAAATTTCCAACTAGAAGTTGCACGAACGAGAAATAATATATTGTTTGTGCTAGAATAAGGGTGTTATCAACTTTGTAGAGGAGATCATTACCGATGAAAACCGCATGTAGCAATACTATGGCTATGCTCATCACCTCACCAATGAATGAAAGCCATGTCTTCATGAACTGCGGATGGCTTAACTGAGTATTGGCTCCGTAGATGAGATTAGGAAATATCTAATTGGAGGTACTGACCATTTGCTGAATTGAGTTAGTGAGATTGAGAATGTAAAATTAATTACCTGGATTCGAATCATAGAGAGAGATATAGTTACCCGATTGAAGTTAAGCAATCTAAATATTAGAAGAATTTGTTCCATTTGCATCACCAACATAAGGAATTAATGATTTTTTAATGATTGGAACAGTGATATTATTTCCATTTTTGATGGTTTGATCAAAAATAAAAAACACGTGATTCGTCCCGTCTGATGCTGTAAAAATTCCACAATCTATCTTGATATATTGTTGCCCTGGAACCAAACTTGATAATGAACAGTAGAGGATCCCGTTTTGAATATTAGGGATAGATGATTCACTACTACAATTTTACAAGCAAAGACCTGTTATTTCTTCAATGTAATACAAACATGTCAAGTTTAGTATTATTGGATTTAGGCAAGAATTGTTGTTAGCGAAGTAACATGAGGAACAACCAGTCGGGCAAGGTAAGCAGGTCTGAAAATCACTGCTTAATCCAAAACCATCAATACACTTGAGGCAAGTCCATACCGGATTATAAAACTCAGAATCCCTAAACTAACCATCATCTTTTCTTTGGGTAAGTTATTGATAACTGGGAATATATCCAACAGGATCATTGGCAGGTTACAGGCCATTATCAGTGTAGTATGTATATGGCACACTTGCTGAAATCATATTATAGTTCTCAACAAATGCGACATAATATATCTTTAAATATGGAGTCGCACAATTCTGTATTTCAGTTAAGATGCAGGTCTGTTCATTATAGGGTATTGTACCATTCGGGCAGGCAGTTATGCAAGTGTTGTTAATGTTGTAAAACCCAGGATTACAGAGAATGCAAATATCACTCCTTTGAGGATAACAAGCTATACAATTTGCAATAATGGAGTAGCACTGATTCATTCCAAGTGTAGAATCATTATAATTTAAAACCAGACATGTTTTTTGAATCCATCCGTATTGCTGATCACAAGTAAACAATGGACTTTTTCTTCTGCATCTGATTGCTTGAGGGGATATATAAAGGAAGTATCCTGGATTACAAGATGTGCATGCAGAATTAAAGCAAGTCAAACATCCAAAAGGGCACGAGAGACAACTATTCGAAGTCAGATCCCATCCCATTTAAATGGGACATACACTAATTTACAGGCATTGATTATTAACTGTTAGGGTAGATGAGTTACTACAATAGCAATAATTTTGAGAATTAGCAATAAAGCCCTCAGGACAGCTAGCTACACAATCGCTGACGTAAAGATAAAGAGAAGCATTATAGCATGATATGCATTTTAGAAATGGATTGTTTCCATAATGCGAATCTAAATATGAATTACAAGTCGGTGTTTCCGATAGACATACAGATTAAAGACTACTTATGGACACTAGCAAGGATGAGTTGGAGCAAGATTCTAAGTAGGTTAATTCTTACGATTGCAAGCACCAGATTACAGTGTATATAAAAGATTACAGACACTGCAAACATTAATATCTTGGGAGCAGTTGAGACAATTTGGATCAGTACATGGCTGGCAACCTCCATTGATCATAGACTCTGCTAATCCAGGACTGCAAGATCTGATACAAAACCCATTTATAAGAGTAAATTCTGCTGTGCAAACCAAACACTCGAAGTAGTTTCTGTAAATTTGATCTATTTGACAAGTAATGCAATCATTTGGGCAATCCATGCACAACCCGTTGATTCCAAACGTTCCATTAGGGCAGTCTTTATCAATGAATATTTACTGGAAACACAAGACATAGAAATAGATCGATCGAAATACATGCCAGTGCTTTTGCAATAACAACCGTAAGGATATTAAAGAGCATTACTTGGACATGTTTGAATAATATTAATTGGGATAGCTGAAATTTAGTATTAATCGTAGCAGGAACAAATTCGCGTGGTTTAATTCTTTGGAGTATATTCCTAGCAAGTGAGGATGCAGTAGCCAAACTGTCCTCTAATTTCATGATAATATGGTTCTGGGCAAGTAGTAATACAATTTCCGTTGAATTCAAAGGTGTAAGGAGGACATACACTTTGCTCAGAACGAGTAAATAATCGATACGAATTTTGATATGCTGTGGCCTAAAACACATGAGAAAAACTTACCTCCAAGATTTTATATCTTCCTTGTTCATATAGTCTAAAAATTGGCCAGTAAGGGTCAGCAACAAAGACAAAAGGCGGTTTAAAATCCAGATATAATCTCGGTTACATGCATCTGGGGATAAAGGTAATATTAGGAAATATAGCAGAGGGAAAGGTGTTACCATTGAAATCAGTTATCTAGGAATTATTGACAATGAACAAAGCATAGGAGTAGCTAACTGTCATTCCACTGTTGCCGGATAGACTGATATCAAGCTGACCATATTGTGCCATAAACGACCAATTCCTCAAATTGATCAGGGCTGGAAACATGTCATTGAAATTTACACTTAATTGAGAGGCTGGGTAGAAATATGTGCTGTTTTTCAAGAATTATGATATATTAACTTCATTTGAAATTTGATTCTCGTAATTGGGAAGTTGATATGTGCCGATAAGTCGAATTACTCCCCAATCGTCGATTGTTAAAATGGTCGAAAGATTATAGCCCGATCCTACATGGATGTATGATTAATTCGTATCAGTGATAACCTCTCCATCAACAATGGTTAAGAATTGACAACTATTACTGACATTTGGCGAGGTGTAGTTGCCTACTGCTACATAGGTGCTGTTGTCAGTGAAACTTTAAATCTCTAAAGTGCAATTATTAGATATGAGTGTGGCTTTGAAATATCCAAGCGTACTGATGAGTGTATCTCCACTTTTCATGGTGATGACTTCATTGGTATTAAGCCTAAAATTGGTAGTTTGTATTGCAAATTGAATGAGAAATAGGAAGAAGATGTATTTCATTTAATTATAAATATTAAATAATGACTTATCTGAAGATTAATCACCCTTACACACCAGCCGCAGCAAAATTATAGTTTTAATTTATGCGCAACTTGCAACAGAGATACTTTTTATTGGTCAACCAGTTGAAGAAGTGCTCGATTAGTTTGGCCACGTTGGCGTTGCAAAACAGTGGCACCTTGTCTAACTCGAACTCTTTCCGATATTTAGGGATCAGTTTGGCCATAAATGGGTTAATTATTGAAAGTATGCTTTTGATTGATTCCTTCTCTACTCTAGTGTGCTTTATCTTTTGCTCTGAATCTGAGTTCTACTCCTCGATCTCCTACAGCTCTTAATCCTCATTTTTTACACTTTTCTCACTTTTGTCGGGTTTATCATTTTATTCATCAATTGCCCTTGCCAGCATCATGAAGAAAGTGAAGAGGATGTCGAAGTAGTAGGGCTCATTCAAACGCTTATTGATTTCAGCCAAAAATTAACAAAATACATTTGCACATGTCTCTTCATAGAGTTCTTCAGCCTCATCAAATTTAGGCTCCTGCTCCTGAGAGTTAAAGTTAACGTAAAGCTCATAGAAATCGCTTTTCATATATATTTCCTTGAGAGTACCATCATCATCCCACTTCTCAGTATCCGTCACAAAATCACAAAGTCGATCGATACAATTAGCAGCAATGTCCTCGGTATCGCTGTCGCTGTCGTAAACTTCTTTCTGGGTAAGATGAAAAATACTGCTTTTGGGCGTCCTCGTCGATTTGCGTATTCTGAGCGTGGCTTGATGACCTGTCCTGGAGCCTTGATGGTAAAATAAATACTCGTCCATTATGTTTGATTTTGATATGAGTGAAGAGAGCAGGATAACTGAGATAGGATTTTCCGCATGGACAAATATAATCTCTGTTGTTAGGCTAATTTCTTCCTCTTCTGCGGCCACGACTTTGCTGGAAGGGGTGCTCCAGACTGGTTGGAAACATCGATAATAATAATTAATCAAACAACAGATATTCCCGCCTATAAATGTCTTGACCTATTTTGCAAAGCAAATGGTCTTGTCTAAAATAGCAAACAAAAATAGAATGGTGGTGACACCGTTCAAAGGGTATAGGATATAGGCTGGTGTGGTTCAGAGTAAGAGTTATATTCATGTGTCATAAACACGGACTTACAAGATCATCATTACTTCAACAATTAGATTTAATTATAATGTCAGCTTACGATTGAAATTAATAGATGATCAATATCTATTATTTTATTAAAAATGATCTGCAGACACATATTGAAAATACATTTGTTTCAAAGATATAATTATAAATTAGATTCTTGAATAGGGATGGCACTAGAACACTCACGCCTAACTTCTAATAATCAAAAGCACAATGCTGTCCTTAGTAAAATAATACTTAGGCTGTTTTTCATTTATGAAGCAGCAACAAGTAGTAGTAATTTATACTTTGATGTTTGACGAAGGGGGAATACCTAATACAGGCTAATCTAAACAAAGGTTTCCAAAGATGGCTTCAGTACGGATATTCTACATCTAAGGCTTTATTATTCATGTTTTGTAAAAGAAAAGAGGAGTACTTTACTGTTGTGTACTCATCATTCAGGCTAAAAATCTCGAAAATTAAAAATTCTGAAGCGAAGCATAAAATGGAAATATTTAGGAGAAGACAATTAACTAATTAAAAAAAATCATTCTTAAACGATCTCTTTGAAACTACCCAAAAACCCGAAGCCAACTTCAAAATTGTTGGAATGAATTGTAAAAGGCTCGGCAGTAATATTATAATCTTTATAAAACTTTAGGATAGTCTTATACCATCATCGAAACTGGTGTAACTTTGGAGAATCGAATTGTTCAACTTGGAGAATACCAGAAACAATGATCAAAGAAGAAAAAAGAACAATTGATGAATGAGTGCATCTATTTTGTTCTTTTATGATTAATTATGATCGATATTCGATAGCTATACTTTGATTAGAATATGACTTGTTTTGACATATTTTGTGAAACAAATGGTCTTGCCTAAAATGGCAGGCAAAAATAGAATGGTGGTGAATGGTGGGGATACAGGGCAAGGGATATAGGCTGGTGTGGTTCAGAGTAAGAGTTATATTCATGTGTCATAAACACGGACTTACAAGATCATCATGACTTCAACAATTAGATTTAATTATAATCTCAATCCATTATTTAATTATAAACCACATCAAATACGGGTTATTTAAAGTTCACCGACTCTTCTCATAATTATATAGAAAAAATAATTTGACTCCTTTACACAAAACCAAACACATTTAGATGATATTAATTATGATTATTTTACTATTTATATGCCATCATACACCATAAGTTAAAAGGACGATAGCAATTAGCACCACCAGTCCGCAAGCTATTTGAAACTGTCTGTTTTTGAGAATGGTCGTTTAACTTCCAACAGTCCCTGAATTATCCCACTCCTTCCAACGTTCCCACGCTGTCTTGTTCAAATCTTCATTTTTCTCCACTGTTTAATTGGTAATTTATGTGGGTTCTTGCTTAGTTTTTATCTTTTCCTTCTATAACCTAAGTCTTTATTTTTACTTTTCCTTCAATTCATGCTTAAGCCTTTTTTATTCGTTCTTCTTCTCCTCTTTAATTGCCTCGTGATCAGGATACTCCTTCATATAATCGTTGAGTTTGCTTGTAACTTGTTTGGATAGTTTTTAATGTGCTAATTTCTAGTTAACTAGCTCATCTCCCTTCGCCTTCGTCTCTTTTACGAGTCTTAAACCGTCATCCTCCATCTGTTTTGTTGATTTTTTCAAAAAATCGATCCTAGATTTAAGACTCTGATTTTCTTTCAAAATTCTGTCCTTTTTAGTTTCTTCAGTTGCTAATGAAGGTCTATTGGTAATTTGATGTCTCTCTAGTTATTTTTGTAAAATCTGTAGGCTCTCATTGCTAGTATAGGTTTTCTTTAATTGAGATAACTCAGTGAGTTTATCTTTTTCCCGTTGCAGTTCCTTGTTAAAAACATCATGCAGGGTATGGGCTTCACTGTTTTATTGTTTAAAATTGCGAGGTTTATCCTTCTTTTTGTTTTTCTCTTAGTTTCTCCTCTTCTATTCTTCAGCTCTCTTCTCGCCAATTTATCTTTTGAGGGATTATATATCTTTGACCTTCTTTTATTCATCCTCCTCTAATAGCTTTTTCTCTCTTTACAATTGGAGGGATTTATTGTTAGTATTTGCATCTAAATTTGCCAGTTCCTCCTCATACTTCTTTTTGCAATTGGTAAGTTGAGAGTTGTGATGTTTCAAGCAATTCAACTCATTCTCCTGCTCTCTTTTGATTGCTTATTCTGCCTGTTGCTTGGACAACTGCTTCTCTCTTACAATCCGAGTGCCTTCTTCAAGTTATCTGAACTCTTTCTCAAGCTGTGCAATTTCATCCTATAAAACCTGAAACTCTTGTGAGCTGCCAACCACTGCGGAATGAATGCTCATATTGCTTTCGAGTTGCGAAATCTATCTTTATAATTAGGTTAGTTCCCTTTCCTCTTTGGAGAGATCTTGATGAAGCAATGTAATCTCAAACTGTTGCTATTTATTCTTGCTGTGTAATTAATGGCGTACTTTTGTAATTCAATGAGGATGGCAGTACTGTCGCCAAGTTGTTTCACCTATGTGCCTATCGCTAGATCTTCCAAATTCAATTTGAGAGCAGAATTAACCTAAGTTTGCATGTTGATCTCCGCAATGATTGGAATTGGTTGTTGATTGTGCTCTTCCTCTTTTTTGAGTTGTTCCGTTAGTTCTTGGATTTGCTGTGTGATCTCACTGATTTTTATTGTTTGTTCTTCATTGATGATAGGCTTATTTTAGACTGGAACAATGGTAATTTTGTTCAGTTCTCGCTCTAAATTGTCGATTGCCTGATTGATTTCTTTCTGACATTTTTCTTAATTTTCATTTTCGCTCCTCTTCCTGCTATACTGAGCCAGCAATTCATCATATTCCTTCTTCCTGAATAATGAGGTGTGTACATGTGATCTTAGCCTTCCATAAATATTATAATGCCAATATTAATAATCAACGTGGAAAGTAAGTTTAACTATTTATTAGCATAGTATAATGAGGCGCATAAAAAAGATGGTCTTCTGTACAATTGCTTATAAATCATTGCTCACTTTCACTTTCATCACTCTCTTTTTTGGTTTTGCTGTCCTTGGAAGTCAAATACTCTTTCAAGAAGCTCATCACCGGTTATAGCTTTTGACTTGACTTTACGATCACCACTTTAAATCCTTTTTTGGCCATCAGATAAGCACATATATTAATAATCTTATAATTGACATTGTTAGCTGAAAGGATGATAAATTTCGGTTGTTCAACTCCTTCCTCTTTGATTTCAATGGCAGCCCCGTGACTTTCATGCTCGATCTTCTGTTATTGCACAAAATTAAGGAGTTCCTCATTGAAGCTAAACTCTTTGATGACTTCCTTCACCTTTTCATAACCTGTATTAGAACTAATGTACTTCCACACACACCTTTTACAACTTTGGTTAGGATCTCATCTGTCAGCATTTAATTATTGAAATACAAATCCTTAGGATCGATAGCGCACTCTTTGTCAAAGAAAACAAATGTTTTCCAAACCTACAACTTGATATATTTGGGCAAATTCCTGTCTTCAATTTTCAATTCATCCTATCTAATTTGAGGAATGAGTCCTTACTTAATTATGTATGCTTTTTAGTTGGCGAGTTCGACATCTTTAAAGTGAATGCTCTGATTTAACTCGTAATTCATTCCATCATAAAAGTCAAAGTTGTTGAATATTTTAATTCGTTGGTAGATGCGCTGACAGATATACATGCACTTGAAGTCCGTTAGAGATGTCTAAGGTTTTGGTATTTCGAAGCGAATGTTTAAATCGCCATTCATAATGATTGTCTTATAAACCTCCATCTTTGAAAAATATTCATTCATTTCTCTGTTAGTGAGGGTTTCTCCCCTTAGACGTTTTTTGATTTCGACTTCATCGTATTTGCCCTCATAATATCTCAGCAAAGAATGATTATAATATTAAAAGGACCTCAATTCCTTTTAATATGAGTAGGGTTCAAGTTGAAATGCTGTGAACTTGATGGGCTCAATAATTTTCTGTATGGAAGTACTTAGGAAGGAGGGGTCACCCAATATATACATTAAATCAAGCATATCATCATTGCTGAAGTTACTAATCTTTTTAAAGAGCATGATCTGCAATACCTTGAAACAGTCCTTCCTCTTTACTGACTTAAATTTTTTCTTGTTGTTTAATACAAGTCGGCATATCTTTTAGTAGAAGGGTAAATATCGGTGGTTGAGATAAAAAACGCTGGTTGATTTGGAGTTGCGCTCTCCGATGTAAATTATAAAGGTGGACAGATTGTACATGAGTTTCTAGTATATCGATGGTCTTAACCCCTCTATTTTGAGACTCATAACTAATACCTCATATACTTCAAGATACTGGAGCGAGTTGATCATATAGAATAGTTTCTAGTTGATAAAAAGCTCCAAGTTAGTTTAGTTTACGACTATTTCAAAATTCATTATCTTTGCGGTACACAATGCCAGCCAGATCACGTTATGACCCAGCGAATTGATAATTCCTGTGGTAGTTTTTCGTCCCATCTCTTACATTATTTCTTTTTCGATAATTGAAGTATTTATCGCCGATATCAGTTGTTTGAACTTTTATTGTTAATTGTTTCTTTACAAAAGAGTCAGGCATAAATAGAAAATTTACAGATATTCGTTTGATATCGAACCAGCATTTTTATTTTTAAGCAGCTATTAGAGCAGAGTAGAGTAGATGGTTTGAGGCAGCACAAATGTACCTATCTCTCTGTATTATACCATAAATCTAAGCAGTTTTAAAGTAAAATTAACATCGTTTAACCAAGTTATAGAAATTCGATCGGCCACCATTTTTGTAAATACTTAAGTGAAGGTGTTCAGCAGAGGATTGATGGTGCTGGAAGGTGGAAATAGTTCATTAGCAGCATTATTAACTTAAAAAATGACTTATGGCCAGTGATGGATGTACTTGGGCAAAAACTATTTGAGAAATAGCAAGGTGTCATTAGTGTACTCCTTATTGAGGAGGTCCCTCCTTTCGTATTTAAGTTTCTTTTCAATGTTTTTAAGTACACTCTGAAGTAGTTTTTGATAGAGTGGAAAATTAGCTTTATCAATCTTAAAATGAATTCTACGGGCCATAAAGGTGATTTCATTCAACAGAATTTCTCCAGTGGAGTTGCTGACTTCGAAACCGAGGTAGATTTCCACCATTTGAGAAAGAGCTATGTTTTGCTTATCATAGTTTTGATTCTTCGCGATGTTGATAAAGTTATTTAGATTGAACTCAACAATTCCTCTGCTAATATCAGATTGAACAAAAAAGCTTTATGAATGCAGCATTTTAATCATCTTATTGAAGGTGTTGTGTTAGAGAGGGTTTGACCCTTCCTGAAAGGTGGACATGACTTTGCCGAAGATGGATTCCTGACCAGGGCTGAACTATCCTCGAATGGACTCGATAAACAGAAGTTTAAAGTAGGACTGATTAATATCATTCATTTCGAAGAAGAACTAATTTTTATGAATCTAGTCTAAGAGTTTATAGTTATATGTATAGTTATAACGCCATTTCTCATAGAGAAGAATCAGTATCTATGCACTCTTGAAATATTGAACCCAGGGCACTATTCTAAATTATCTAACGTATACTTTGAGAGATAGACTGCTCTCGCAGACTCTTACATGTACGACAGCAGACACACCGCTCTAATCTTTTGCTGAAAAGGCGTAGTGGGCAACCAGAGTGAGTTTGCAAAGTCATTGACGACTTTTCGATGGTCAGGCGTCTGCATGAATATATTAAGTTGACGGTAGACTGCTTAGATTTGCTTTTGTTCACTTAAATATGTAAAGGTCATATTTTTAATAATTTCGATGTAGTTGATCAGATGTTCTGCAGTCAAAGGCTGGCATGATTTGATTATCCTGGTAGTATGCCGACTAATGATATCGGATAGTTGCTGACTCTTATTTTCTGAGTTAGGGGAAGCGTACATGACTGGTTGGCGGAAGTAAATATGAAGATCACTTCTCTACCAACTTCGAACAGCACATCCTGAAACTTGATGGCTTATTCTTGAATTAATTTTTGATGAGCAATTTTCAAATCTTCAGTTTTAGGAGCCACCATTTTCTTCATCTAATATATTTTCCTTGTCTTCTCGTATATGGCCTTGATGTCGCTCATCATAAATCTTATCCTTTGGATTCCACTGCAATTCCGGAGTAGCAGCGACAACATTTTATATAATATTAATATTAAGTTGTGACTAACCCCAACATCTGTTCAATCACTTCTATTTCATCCAATACTCGGATATGTATGGATTGTTTTTATGAGGGGATGGCGGAAGAAAAGATATCCGACTTTTTATAATCTTGGTGGCAGGCAACTGCTATCGGGAAGACTACTTTTCATCATGTAGAATTGAAGTATGATAGATCAGTGCGGGAAACTCAATTTAAAAAAGAGCTCACACGCTTCCATCGTCCTACTGCTATCTCGGGCATCTCCTTCATAACCCAAAGTCGTATGGTTCTAGCTCTCCCCTTGTTTTCCAGATTGTGGTGGGCTGAGTGGATGCACTCGCATTGTTCTCCCAACATACAGTATCCTTTAAGGGAGAAATCCTAGCAGATCTGCTCTTCTGCGATGTTGGAATGGCAGCTGTGGGATCTCACCGAAAGACAGTCATTGTCGCTTATGTCATCGGAAAACGATTCGCGTCTGTGTGAATCTTCCTAACACGTTTCTGCGAGGCTTATTTGGCTCTTGAAAAAAATGTCCTGATTATCCTCCATGAATTTTGGCGAGGTGGATTGTGGTCTAAGGGTTTGGTTTGTGATGAATCCAAATCTGGACTGATTTTAAAGCTGATCGATGAGCCCAGTGGTCATGAATGCAAAATAAAAATAATATAAAAATGATTCAATTTGTAGAATATTAATATTTGAGATGTAATTATTATATGGACAAAGGATTATTGTAGGAACTTTTAGCCAAGGATATTTTAGACAATAATTCAGATAATTAATAGAGGAACCAATATTCAGCGAGATTATGGAATAATCAAGATAAATATGTCAATCATCATTGCTTAAGTTTTCCCTTCAGGAGCGGCTTCATACTTTCTTTGGCAAGCTTAGGACTGCTCTTGGAGGGACCTTTGCTGACGTTTTTAGCGATATAAGGATATATCAACAACCCAGCACAGTTAAAGAAGACAACAAGGATAAGGATCAAGAATGCAATAGATTTTACGCTTAGAGTATTATGTTCCTTTTTTATTTCAGCTGGTCTTTCTTGTGAGCCATAAGTATCTGCGTCTTATTAGGGCGAGACTATGCTATTTATGATCACTCGCTCAGGTGACTTCTGAAACTAGTTGACCTATGGATCATTTCCTTCGTGTGATTATTCCTCATGTTCTCCTGGCTGTTCTGGTGTTTTTAGTAACTACAGAGTGTTTGTCCTCCTTATTACGTGACTTTAAAGTTGCTCAGGCTCAATGTTTAATGTTGTCTTCTTCTGAAATAGCAGTTTGCCACGTGAAGCCCCTTATTCAGATATTTCCTGAGGCTTTATTTCTGTCCTGTCCACGCTGGTGATAAAACTGATGGATCCCTCATTGCTTTTTTCGATTATATCACTCAAAATCATTCGTCTTAATCCTCCACTGTTATTTGCATGAAGATAAGGAGTTGATGGCTGCCGATCGGATGTATTTTAAACATAGGGAGCAAATTTTGGTGAAAGAGCAGGAGGAGGCAAAGATTATTCAGCGGGTTCATCCCAAGCTAACACTTGGATATGAGTCGTATCATCTGGCTCACCTTTTATTAAATTATTACAGTTGATTAGTTCCTCATATTTAACCTCCGTTAAGGTCACCTTTTTGGCAACTATGTTTGGTTCATTTTTGGACAAATTGTTGCTGACTTCGGAATCGCCTGATCCCTTTGATGTCAGTTTACTTTTTATTGGTTATCTTTCACAAAAATAATCCAACTAACCCTTGATTTCCAGTGTGTATTTTAGCTTAAAATTACCATATTCATTGACACCTTCCCTGGTGAAACTAGAGTTTTTTAAGTGGGCTTTCATTTTCTTCCAGCTCTGTTGGATAGCATGTCCTGTAATACGATCATGCAGTATCTTGTTGTACTATAAGCCAGACTATCTAATCTCTTGCGTGTATGCGAGATAAAAGTCATTGAGGTTGAATTTGATAGAGCCAAGGCATTCCATAGTCTATTCGTTCATCCTGTATAAAACCCACGAGTAATCTGCATGTTTAGGATTAAATAGCTTCACCCATATTTATTATGCGCTTTTGAAAAGATAATTTTTGGGCATTTGGGACGATGAGAAGAAAACGGTCTCTTAAAGAGTTTTCACATGTTGTGGACCTGTCTCAATGATGAATTACCTTTTTCCAGTTACAGTTTGTATTGACCATTTGGCAGGTCGGTTGCAGTAACGCTCAGTGGTCTAAGTATAAAATCATAGGTGACGGGATTGAGTTCAATCTGAGTATCTTTACTTTTCATAATAATTTTTACAATAATTTTTTAATCAGTTAATTCTATAGTTTCAATCTCAATCATAGCTTCAGACGGCACCCTAACTCATGTTTCAGCAGATCGTATTGCATGTCTAAGGGGTACTTCATTTGATTTAACTATTGCCCTCGACGAATCATGTATGGGATCATCACTTCTGTCTCCGCCCAAGGCAGGTATTTGTACACTGTGTAATTTTATTCCTTCAGTTTCCAAGTTAGGTGATCGGCAAGACCTAATAGCTGTGCGAAACTAACAGTGGGGCAATTCGGATATTTTTATTTGATGACTATGGCGTCGTGAATAGTTTGCTGATTATGACTTGCTACTATAACTTCTCCTTCAGTGAAACTGCTTATTATTGATTAGTAGTTCTGAAGAAAGTTTGTCGTCGTCTTGTCAAAACAATCAACGACTGGATTCTCATAACCATTTTGTCTGGCAAGACGAGTCTCCTCCACGAGATAAGCTCCCCGAACTAATTTAGCTCCAAACTTGAATTTTCTTTGTTTAGCCAGCAGTATTTAATACTGCGCCCGTTCAATCGATCTCTTAAGGTAATTCTGGATGGTGGGAATGATATAAGCTCGATTGTTGTTGTACTATTACTGAAGTTGCTCTGAAATGGACTCGATGCCTTTTTGAACGTAAGACTGCTCAGCATCCACTAAAATCCGGAAGTTGTTCTTATTCTAAGTCAATAAACATTTACATCAACTTGAGGCGCACATATGGAAATGACTCTCCTCGTAAAACTATTTAATTTTTTTTAATCTTCACTTTCTAGAGGCATGAAGAGTCTCACTATACTATTCTCGTTTTTGACTTGATCAAATATGTAGTAAGGATGATGATTGATTTTAAAGGTCCATTCATTGATAGTGAACTGTTATGGCTACCCATTGTAGCCATGAATGAGTTTTAAATATTGTTTTACTGATTATTAATTTACTCCAGGGTTTATTTTTCGTAGCCCTGTTAATAGACTATTGAAGGTGATATTTCCAGATTAGATGGTTTCCTTACAGAAGCGATCTCGAAGGTCAATTGCCTAATTCCATTTCCTTAGCACTCTTAGGTCCAGTAGTCCTGTAATTTTGATTGAAATCATCTCATGAGCTTGGTGCTGAATCTGTTGAGCTGATTAAGCAAACAAGGCTGCATTTTAATCCAATGCACTCTCCAGGTCGGGGCTATGGATGTCCCCTTCAGCACAGTAGTCGAGGATAACCGGAATCCCTACATATATAGCACATTACCTTGGCTACGAAAATATTCAGAGGTCTGGTCTGCTTCGTTGATTGTGTTTCCTGCAGTAAACACCTTGCAGTAGGTGGAGTTAATGCACCAGTTTACAAAATTTTTACCGAACACCTTGCACGAGTACTTGTATATAACCTGGGCTTTGTCGACAAAAAACGAGAGTTTCATGATCCTATTACAGAGCATGTCGTTGATGATAAGGGGCAAGGTCAATCTTTTGTAGACTCTCAAATGTTTGAAAAGTTCAGAAGATGCATATCTGGACATGACAGATTTCTTAATTTTATTATTTGCAGTAAAATAGATATATCCATCAGTATTCATAATCGCAAATAACCCCGTGGAATAAAACTGGTATTTTATCAATGGGAAGACATTTCTTTGATAATTATTAGCAGAATCGATTAATGAGTTTGATAGCGTTATATTTAATTTTGTTTCACTATTAATTTTGACTGGCTTGAGCAAGAATAGTTCATCACCTGCACCATAATTATTATGCTGCAATTCATTAGAGACAAACTGTTTGGAAGATTACGCCCAAAAACGACTAGTCTTGAAAGCAGGCCAAAACAGTAACTGCAGGCAAATCAAAGGATGCATTCCATTGACAGCAAGCAAAAATAAATTAAATAAAAGGAAATTCAAAGCAAAATTAGCAAAAAAGACATTTCAGAAGGAATGATGTGCGATATAGAAGAGGTTAAAACAATAAAATATCGATCTTATCTTAGGAATCAAACTTAAAATCTAGATTTTGTTTCAGATATCGCTCAAGATGAACAACTCAATTAGCTTTATCCCAATCTTATGGATTAGGTTCATTAATAATATCCCTAAGATACAGATCGACCTCCCACTGCCTTTTGTTCTTCTATTCACGCGAACGAACGTTTATAATAATCAGGGAGATCAAATCTCATAAAAAGCCATTTAATTTCACAATCAAATAAAATGTTTGTCAGACCTCATCCTTCTCTAAAGCTTATTCAGAAGATCAAATAATAGTGTTCAGTGTGTCATTTACCACTTAAAATTTCCGACTCTTTGCAGTTAGCCTGTACTCATCGTTATCATCGTAACTGTGCTATAAAAATGCGATCACATAACCGCTATCATTGTGACATATGTGACATCAGCAAAGACTAAAAGAGAACATTTTTCCTGCTTCAAAAAAAATCAAGACTGATGAAATTGCAGTAGAAAGAAATTGAGGATGAGGATAACCTTTGATTTGTTTATTTATATTAAGACAATAAATTCATGTATTCCAAATTTACTCCAATTGATGATCGATGCTCATTAACACAAACTAATACTAATAGGAATGATGTTGAATTTATGGATTGTATCATAGCTCCTATCCAGCCAAAGACATCAGTAAGGCAGCACCTCGCTTAGCCCAGAAATCTTGGTCGCTGGAAGGAGTGTTATTGACTCCTGGCTTAATCGGTAGCATGACTGTAAACATGTAGGATGGTCTTTCCTTCACTCCTGTTCGGATAGGATACATGTAGGTTGGACAAGTATAGAGATTCTGTCCCTTCTTAGGCTTTTGCTTACCCTCCACAAAAGTCGGCTTGAACTGAATCACGGGCATGCGATAGAATAATTTCATAGGCTCAGGTTCAGTAATACAATTTTTATCTGCATCCCACTTCGCTCCCTCTAAGAAAAGTCCACTGATAAAAGCCCCTTCCTTCGCAGGTGAAAGAATACTAGTATCCAGTTTTTAGAATGAAAATTCCCAAATAAATTGGTCAATGGGAACATTGGCCTTCCTGGAGGCTTGCTGTTGAAGTGCTGTAGTGAAACCAGTGGGGAAAGAAAAGCCAGAAATCCAAAAGACGTTAGGTTGCCCTTTATGCACCCAGGTTCTGAGTTGATCGACTCTCTTGTTGAGATCTAGCACCCATAGAGACAGTGGTTTAAGAGAATAGTAGGCAAATTTCCATTTATCAGGAACTTTGTTTTCAAAGAGGCAAAGCATGACTTTTTCTAGCTATTCACTAATGAGCACGAGTCCATTGATGCCTTTCTCCAAATCTTGTAAGTTCTTTCTCACCAGTCTCAGGACCTTGTTGTATCGACTTATCTCTTGAATCAAAACAATCTTTAACGGATTCTGATCTTGAGGTTTAACTTTATCATATACCTCCTCTTCGTTAAAAGCCTCATCTAATTGGCCTAAAAGTTCAGTTATAATCTCCTTCACTTTATTTTCAGCACCATCATCACCACTCAACGAACTGAAAGCTTATAGGAATTCAAGTGATTCGATCAGAATATTCGTATCTGCAATTTGCGAGGATATTTAAGCATTGATGTGCTGTCCGAACACTTCAGGTTTTTCAGTTGAGGGAAACTCTTATATTTTACGAATATAGTATTTGGGCTCAGTATCATGAGTTTTTTATTTAATGGGCTGCTCCTCAGGAATAAGGTATTCAGCCGAATTTGGATTACCAAGTCTGTGCTTTTCCTCAGAAATGACTTGCTGATTGAAGTATTAAGCAGCATATACATTCAGCAATCTTCTATCCCAGTCATCAGTTACTCTTCCACCATACGTGACTTAGGATATAAGGTAGCGAATAGCGTCCCAAGGAGGAGTGCGAGTAACAATAGGAGGATCTCCTCCACCTATCGAACTTTGGATTTGCTTCACCTCCTCCACATACTCCATATAAAGTTGGAGAATTTTATCAGCCGTATCCCAGTCACTGTCGTTAAAGTCATAGATAATGTTCCAACCTAATGTTTTAAAGCGCTTTCTCTCGATGATGATTGAATGATACCAGCATAAACTGTAGAGAATTCTGCGGTAGGGAGCTCTGTTGGCTTGATTAGTGCTCGTATATAGCTCTTTAGGCATGTTAGAGAAAAGACGCAACATGTTTGCTTTCATGCCCTTCGGGGGTTCAGTGGTGATTTTAACACATCTTTGAAGAATTGAAATTGGGAACTTAGGATGAGGATTGGTTGACAACCACAATCTGAACTTGTCGTCCACATCGTTTTTATTCATTTCAAAGGTCTCTAGCATTTTCTCCAGATCTTTCAAAAAGCCAAGAGATAAGTGACAGTTCGCCAAATAGAGCCACGATCCGCTTTTTGCTCCTTCATTCACTTTATCCTTGGCCTTTTTAGCTTGACCTTGTCCAAGGGAAACTGGCACGAGTTCTACTCCCTTGCTCTTTGCATAGGCTTAGAGCTGAGCATATGGATCCACTCCGGGTGAAAGGATGAAGATAATGGGCGTGTTTTTATTGGAATCATTATACACACTTTCAAGGGAGGGGTTAGGTGGGTGTACGAAAGTCTCATTTCCATTTTTATCCACAATAAAGTTTATTACAGCAGGCAACACTCGATCCCTTCTAATAATTTTAGTGATAATGAGTTTTCGCATGCTGTCACATTTTTAGTTCCACTCTCCCGGGAGAGGCTCCTTTTCAGGATTGGCTGACATGTACCACTTTTTCCACTCCTTTGCATTGTGAATAAATGCTCCAATGATGTTAGGGAAATTGGGTAGTTTTTCAAGATCACAGATAGCGTTCCAGTTGCTGGGTTCTATCCAGTCATTAGGATTCATAGGTTGTGTTTTTCGATCCACGTTAATTTCCTTGCTGCCTTTGAGGAAGTAGCTGTATTCCTAAAGATCAATTTCCTTGAGTCTGACAGTCATCATAAATCCTAATAAAAGCTTATCCTTCTCAAACAAACCTCTGCAAGCATACCGATAAATTCCAGTCTTTAGTTTATCCGCAATGGCGTCTAGTTTTTAATTTAGGGAATCATTAAGCCCTGGCTTTTATATATACTCCTTGATGGTTTTTTGGAAGAGACCAATGTACGCATCTAGTGAAAACTGATACATTGACTCGATGAGAGCGAAGTCATTGATGATGAAAAACAGTTTGGAAGCAATTTTGGCCAACTTTCTATAGTTCTAACGTGCGAGATTGATCTTTTTCATTTGAGCAATGCTAGACTCAATTTGATGTCTGACCTTTTCTTCAGTTTCTTTCGATTCCTGCAGATAAACAATGATGTTTTCATCGTCAATTAGGTTTGTTTTGGCACTGGATAAACTTTTAAGGATTCCATCATCGATCTTCTTCATGCGTTGTTCATTGTCACTGCGATTTTTGATCAACTAGTTCTTGCTGCTCTCCAACTGCATCTACATCCTCTCGATGACCTTGCTGGTGAGTTGTTCCTATAGACCCTTCTCCTTCACCGTGAAATTCACGAGCATGACCTTTGTGGTGACTTCAGGTTTGTACTTGGGGTTTGGTAGCTTTGTGGTCATAAATAGTCTGAAATTCTAGTTGTAGCGGATGTCCTTATCTCCCAAATATATCATAAATCTGTCAGCCACTTTCTTTATGGTCTTGTTTAAGAGGGGCTCTAGAGATGAATCAATTTCCTCCTCTAAGTTTTGTAGTAGCACTACATTGCCATTGGCGACGGACATTTCGATGGTCTTCATGTAGTTATCTGTCTGAGGATCCAAAATCACAAATTTATCTTTACTCTCCTTCTCCATTTCACGAATCCATCGATTACCCTGGAGTTGGGGATCGATCATGAGTGGGAACATTCTACCCTTGCGCACAAGAACTCCATTCTCTTTACTAAACTGATCATCTGGAAGTCCTTTTAGTCCCCACTTGATAAAGTCCACTGGCTTCACCAAAAATTCAGGGAAGTTATAGTCTTTAGAATGGTTGATCTTCAAGCTTTTCACCTTTCCTAATAACTCCTCCTGCAGGAAGCTTTCTCGGTACTCTGAGGGGAAGGGACCAGCATAACTGAGGAATGCAGCAGTCATGAGGGAATCTCCGACAATATAGCTGTATTTTTCTTCCAATTTTTATTTTCTCTCCTTCCAACCCTCCTTGGTCGAGGCTAGTCCTGTAATAAGTTTCTCAGCTCTTTCCAGTTTAATCTGTAGCTGTTCAGTCTGCACTTTGTATGAGTCCATGTCCGATTTGGCTCTTTCGAGTTGACTGTTAAGTCCATTGATAATTTCCTGAACCTTAGAGAAGTTATCGCGAAGTTGTTGTAGCTCATCTTCTGATTTCTTCAGCTTCTCCATAAGATTATTGACCTTATTTTTCTTGGGCTCAATATCCTTGAAGGCCTTGGCATAACCTTCAACAGCTAACACCCATCTCCATAGTCCTCCTGCGGCTTCCGAAATAGTGTCAATTCTAGATATTTACATTTTAGGATCTTGAGTCAGCTTTTCAATTCTCTTGAGGGTGTTGATAGGAACTCTACCTTTATCAATGTTTTGTAAACGCTGTAGGAAACTGGTATCTGCAAGCTCTTTCTTAGCCACTGCCCAGCTGGCTTCTTTATTAAGTAGAATCATGACTGCATTTAGCACCACATCCACTCCTCCTGGAGGCGTACTGTATGATTTAACCACTGACAGCTTATCCTTGGTGAGGTTTGCCAAGCCTACCTCGGCTGCGAGCAAAGCCGGCTCAGCCTTTTTCAAATCAGCTTCAGCATCGTTTTTTAAATGCTCCATCTAGCTTTTTTCTTTGCTGACCTGATTTTCTCTTTCGATCAGTTCGTTCTTCTTGTCCTTGGACTCGCGCGTCTCTTTGTCAATCTTAATCATCAATTCCTCGCAATCCTTTGACTTCTTACCAAGTTCATTGTTGAAAATAGCCAGATTTTTCTGCAGCTCGTTGGAATTGGCCTGAGCCTAATCTAACTTAGCCAATCCGCCGCCTAATTTTGCTATCTCCGATCCGATTTCCTCGCGTTTGTTGTTAAGTAATTCGCAGTATCCCTTGACCAACTCAATATAGTTGGTTGGAGTAACATAGTACTGCCTCTTAAGCTATTTCCACATTCTCTCAGAAAGAGCAATAACTTTAGTGTGAGCATTTCCGAAAAACGAGGCAATGTTTTTCCTGAGTTACTCATCGAAGTTGAAAATTTTCAGTGAATTGTTAGCCACTTCAACGAGTGCTTCACTTGGCCAAGGCATGTAGTAAATGATGGTGGTATTATTGATGAGGCCGGGGTACATACGCCCGTAATTTCTAAGATTGTCACCCGTTTTGCTCATGAGAAACACAATATGAAAATTGTTCTGAATACGGGCATAGAACTCATTCATCAGCACTTCGTCCTTAATCTCCTTGTTTTTGTCTTACTTGCCTGATTCCTTCATCATTCTTGTGACTACTTTCTTCATCTTCTCCTTTATTGCTGGTAGGTCCTCCTTACCAAAAAGGTTAGGGATCTCTCCAATTGTTAGGATTGTGTTAATATCCTCCACAAATGACTCCTCTGATATTTGGTTATCGGAAAACATGAACACTGCTGAACTGTTGTCCTTGAAAGCACACTCTTGGGACCATTCTTTGATTTTCTATCTAAACTCCTTGAGTTTGAAATTTTTGGAGATTGTAACCTGACAGAGTGAATACTTGGCAATGAAAGTCGCCAGTTTAGTTAGGGAATGTCTGCCTGCTCCACCTTCGCCGACGAGCATGCCATGTCCCCTGCTAAATTTGATGATTCGATTGATTTTGCAAACATAGGAGATGGCTTCTTCGAATAGAGTAATGTTCATGGCTGCCGACTTGAACTTTTCGTTGAACTCAACCAACTTGTCTTCAATAATCTTTTTAAGTTCCTCCCTTTGCTTCTGAACTACTTCGATATAAATTTGCCTATTTTGACTCTCATCAAAGAAGTCCACGAATATTGTCTCATTTTCATCAGGGTCAGTACACTCTTTCATGCTACTCTGAAGGGCTTGTTCCAGCTGATCTGAGATAAGTTTCTTGAGCTTTGAGCGATCAGTCGTAGAAATAAGACGATCATGAAACACTCGTAAGGACTCGTGCACCCACAGTCTAAAAATCGTAAGTTTTGAGTCACAGTAGAACTTGTCAAATATATAAACACCCTGAATAACTTTGCTGATATCACGCATGTTGAAGATGTAGTGAGATTTAGTCGGAGTAGGAAGGAAATTATCAGCAATTGAATTGTATAATCCGATAGTGGCTAACGCTAATGATTCAGAAATCTGTTTGATCTCATCATCGAAGTCCTGAGTCATAAACTTATGGGAGAGGATGTTCTGAAAGATCCGTCTGACCTGAGTTTCAGAAGGGAAGGTGAAGTTTACCATAAGCAGTTTGGTCTGCATCCGACGTGATATTTAGTTTCTGCCTCCTCCAGGTGGGCCCATGGAGCATATGAACTGAATATCCTCTATTTTCTTGAAAATTTAGTTTTGTGTGCGATCAAACCATCCGCCGTAGTCCATCCACTGCCTCAACAGTTCAAGGGGTGGCTGGGATCCATAGGTGTCTTTCTTGGGCATGTTGAGATCATCAACAAATATGACCATTTTCTTGCCGTCTGGCACCATCTTTGTCTTGGTTCTGCGCACCATTTTTCCCTCAATCATTTCTTGAGTCTTTACAGCACTAGTTTGACTGGAAAAGATTATGTTGTTGATCTTCCAATTACTCTCGTCAAGCTCTCCAAGGATCTGATTGATAAGAACTGTTTTGCCTGTACCTGTGACTCCTACGCTTAATGAATGCAGTTTGCTGTTTACACAAACCTGAAGGATGTATTTTGTTCGAGCTGAATCAACAGTGGGCACGAGTAGCGAGTGATAAGGAGCGGTGGCAGCCGGTTTCCACACAAGATTATTCAATTTATCCTCCCATCCTTGCCATTCATTCTTATCTGGGTTTATGTAGTAGTCGAACACTGTATAGTTACCAGGGAAGATAGATTCAATGTCTCGCATTACGGAGTCGAATGTTTTCCTGCCGGTTTCATCGAGAGTGCCTCCGAATGACCAAATCATGCAAAAGAGGAACCACTTCTCAAGAGTGGAGAGATAGCTGTCTGGTTTGTTTGGTTGATTGAAATCTGCTCCTTTTCCATCTCCAATCATGAATGCATCCATCAATTTAGTAAATGCCATAATGATGCTCACTTCGAGGGCAGGAACATGTTCTCGGAATTAATCCTTCATCATGTGTTTCTTTTCAAATAGACGAGTAAACCATTTTTCAGTTAATTCCTTAATGGTCTATTGGATCTGTTATTATTTCACTTTTGCAGCGAGCCAACTTTGGAAATACGGACGCCAACCAAGGTCATTCAGATTAAGGAAAATCATGCCTGCTCTGCTCACCGTTGCAGGAGATGCGACTGCCAAATCCTCAACTTCAAACACCAGTCCAACCTGTGGAGGCAGTGAAATACGGTCTCCGTTTAGCAATGTCAGCACTTTGTTGTCGTCGAGCACTGTGTTCATGGATTCAATCCAAAGTGTGTCAACTGGTCCATCCAAGATCATCCAACGTTGAGCCTCACTCTCCTCTTTGCAGAGGCGGCTCATCATTGAAGAGAGTACTCCCTCATGCCACTCCAGGTTACCATCCACATATCCAAACAATTCTTTGAGATCAATTGATTTAGGATTGAGTACCTCATGCTTAACTTGCGGATATTTTTTAGGGTTGTCCTTGAAGAGTGTATTGAGAGTATTTTTGAGTATTTTCCAGCAAGTGGATTTGCCACTCATCGAGGTGCCTACTAACATGTTACCGTGTCGAGTGTTTTTGCTGTCGTAGAGCTGCACCACCTTTCTTATTTGCTCTGGTTTTACCACTAACCCTGCTTTCTTTATCTCTGCCTCGATGGTGGCGAGAAACTGTTCATTGTTGCTTTCCTGCATCTCAATGTTCGGGAAAAGGTCGTTGAAGAGGGAGTTGAACAGAGGAACGTCTTCTGACACAAATTTTGGTATGTTCATATCCACAATAGCCTTCATCAGAATCAGGATTTATTGATTGAGTTCCTGTTCCTCAAGCTCTTTAATCAGTTCTTTGTCCTTCTTATCCACCTTATCCAGAGGACTCTCAATGTTAGCATCTCGTCTAATTGCTCCAGCACAAGTGAGGACTGACTTAATAGCTCTCAACCCAAAGTCATAGTGGTCCTGTTTGCTGAGTTGTTGTGACATCAGTTGATAAAGCACAACTATTTTGTTTGAAATGGTCTTACCATACTTGAAACCTTCAGAACTGAGCATTATTTCGCAGATCATTGTTGATTCAGGCACCATCATCGAAATTGGTCTGAATAGCGATTTAAGATTGTCAGGAAGTTAAGAACGACCGGCATACCCGGGGTTCATTGTTATGAAGATTGCACATTGATCGTCTGCTGGAATTTGCACTCCTTCAAAAACGAAACTGAAAGGATTTTCTGAATTTTTACCATATTTTTAGAGGGCTTTGAGGGCATTAAGAATTTGCAGCATTTGTTGTGCCACCACACTGAGTACTTCCAGTTCGATTCTGTTGAACTCATCGAAGCATCCCCAACCACCTGTTTGCATCAAGCCTGAAAACATTCTACCCAAACTTTTGTAGTCCAGTCCCTCTGAACAGTTAAAGACAAGCACAAACTTTGCTAGACTTTTGCCCAAATCTTTAACAGTTTAGGTTTTTCCAGTACCTGCTGGGCCTTGTGGAGCACCACCCTTCTTGAGATGCATAGCTGTGGTAAGTGTCATGTAGCATCTATCGGTGAGGGCAGTAACTACAAGTCTTCCATTGTTCCCCTGATACTAAAAACCATAGGGAAAGATAGTATTGGTCTGCTCTACATAGCAATCTGCTGATTCTCCCTGCAAAATGGCCTTGAAACGTAGCTGCTTCTTCCAGTCGAACGAGTTTATGGAAAAGCAAGTTTTGGATAAGATATCAGTGATATCTCGTGCATGCACCTCAATAGTAATAAGGGCAATAAGTTTTAAGCGAGTAACAGTTTTGGTAGCTCTACGCACTTGTTTTGTGAGCTCTAAAAGGAAGAAGGACTTCTCCTCTTTTAACCCTTTCCAAGCTTTCCCCTTGTCTGGTTTTTAAGAGGTCATAACTGATTTAAGAATGTTCTCGCAATCAGAAGTCCAATATATCTGACTGGCAGTGATCAATAGTTGGCCTTGGTGGTTTTCAACCCAATCAGCCATAGCCTTTGGATCTTTCTTCTTACAAAATGTGCTGAAGGTGGAAAAGAGATACTTTTTAAGGGACTCCCTCATCTGCTTTTCTGTTTGCTTAAGCCAGTACTCCACTCCATTTTCGACTGGAATTTTGTTAATCAGTTTAACTGTCTCTTCCTCAGGGGAAATGATTTCCATGACATCGAAAGTAAAATTATCTGCCTTTTTACCTGGAATTGGTGTGCTGGCAATTGATAACTTTTTTATTCCTTCAAAACATTTTTTAATATGCTTGTTAACCTTTCCTGGATCTCGACTGTTTCCCAACAATTCAAACAAGTCGTCATTGGCGAGGAAATAGAAACGGGGGAAAGCTCCTCTCTTTGTTTCCAGCAAGCTAAACAGTACCTTTTGACTTTCATCCAAACGTTTGGAAATATCGTCAAGATCATTATACAGATTTTCCACGAGTAATGCAACCAGGATATTAGGTTTAGAGTGAATTCTTTCCATGTGAATGCTTATGCGATTGTTCAAAATTTGGAATTTGTTGATATCTCCGATCAACTGACGGTCTTGGTCCTGCTGAGATGCGAAGATGGCTTCGAGGTAGATCCACTGGCGTTGGACTTGTGCAAGCATCTAAAGGGTTTCTGATACTTTCTGCAAACTGTTTTACCATGTTTAAATCTCTTCCTTGAAGTTTTAATAGAAGAGTCCAGTCTTCTGTGTTGATAGCACACCCATGTGATCCTAAAGCACAGCAAAGATAGCATCCGTTCCCTTTATCTTCCATGTTTTCTTATGGACCTCCATCACGATGTCTAGGTTTTACCACTCCTTTCTTATCTTTTACAAGGCACTCTCAATTTTGTATTCCTCTCTAGCCACTTAGCATATATTGTTTATCGTTTAAGCATGTCCAATGAAATTCTTTTGCACAAAGATCTCATCAAAAGTAAACATCTCACTCTCAGGGTCGAAGTCAATATGATTCTTTAGTTAGACCCAATGTCTAGGACGAATGAAGGGTTTTCTTAAAAAGTCGATGAGAGGAAGCACAGTTTTGAAATTTTATATAGAAGCTTTGAGGGAGGTAGTAATTCCCCATCGGCGAATATGGTTTTATTTAGCACTTAGTTGATTGAGTCTGTAGATGTAGTCGTCTGCGTACTCCTCAAGTTGCTCACAGTTGATTTCCTTGAACTTAATGCTCTTGACCTTTATTTTATAATTCTGATCCCAATCCTCTTTCAGTCCCCAAGTGTTCTCCAAATTACTGATCTCCTTGTCGACGTGATCCAGATCAGCAGGCGATGTGTAGGTAATGGCAAACAGTTCAAACCCGAATATCATATCATTCCACCTTGATCTGAGCCCTTTGACTAAATCATTGTATTAATTCAGTAGATTGAATGCGTTTTCGTTGGTGTAGGATGATTGGAAAGGAGCATTTTGCTCAAAGTTAATCTTGAGATCAAAAGCCTACTTTAGAAAATCATCCTTGTTTTTGTTGGCTTGGTAGTGGAAGTTAGAACGGACTTTCTCGTTTCTCTTCTCTATTTACAGAAGCATTTCATTGTAATGCTACCAGGCTTACATCAGTGTGGATCTGAGCTTGTTCTCTTCCTCCTTCAGCTGTATCGAATGAGCGTCGAGTTCAGCAAATTTGTCCTTAAGTGGATCAAGTTTTTTCTCAAACTCATCTCGGTTGTTCATGAGTTACTGCCACAAGTCTGTATTTTTTTTGAGTTGTTGCAAGTCCTGTGGCTATGGAGTGAGGTTAGCCTCTGATGTTTTAAACAGATCATGCAAACTCTTAAGTTCATCGATGCAGCGTTCCTGTAAGTAGGTCATAAACATATTTTGCCATAAAATGACGATTTCAGACAGTGTCTGCTTGAATGAGCTATCATCAAGTATGATGCACCCAATAGGATGAGAACTCTTGATCTCCTGAATCTGTTCACTCTGTGTGTTGGAGTTTTAGATCTGCTCTCTCAATTGTGAGATGTCCATCCAGTTGTAATCAACCACATTCTTAATAAACTTTTCTTTGCGTTTGTTCTCCCAGAAGAGGGGTGAGTTGGTCCACTTGTCCTTGGTGCTGTCTTTGGTGACTTCATTGCACACCTTGTTGAGGTTGATGATTATCTTCGAGGAGTATTTTTGAATATCTGAATCGTCGCTGATCTTATAGTACAGCAACCCCTCTTGTACACGCAGCTACTATTACTCCACGGCTTTACGATTGGGATTTTTTTCCTTCTCCATCCTTGCTAATAACTATTCTCTTTTCTTACGATAGACGTCAAACATCCGGTTTTGGACCTTACCAAATCCATTCACCACGTCATTGATTGAACTGATTATTTGGGTAATGGTTTAGAGAAGAGAGCCCGTTGTAGGTCGGTAAGCCAGTTTAGGAGGATCATCTCGCTAAAGTATAGCTGAGATGATAAAGATTGGAGTGGGCTGTATATTCTTCTCTGGATCCCCGATGACGAGATAAAACTAAACAAGACTATTCTTAATTCCCTTCTTCAATGCGTCTTCTACCTTGCGGTCTATATCCTTGACGTAGTTAAACCAATAAAGCTGCGTATCCTTGCGGCCGTGCGAGAAAAGCTCATAAGAACGGCACAATATGTCAGTGATTTCACTAAGAATCTTTTTAAGTTTATCCTTTATGTCTTCCCTGTGTTCCTTCTGCTCATCGTAAAATTCAGACATCTCGTATGACTTCTTCTTGTTAATTTTTAGGAATAGTTTTGAGGCTATTTATTGACATTTAAGCTCAATCTTCTCAGTGTTGGACTTGAACTCTTTAAGTTTGTTGTAGAGATCCGAACAGCTGCCACGACAGGTGCGTCCTAAGAAGGAATCCACGTTTGATTTTGAACTCCACTTGAATCGAGTTATTCCAGGTTGAATGGTTTTGTCAGTGGCTTGCAGATGTTCAGCGAACAAATTGCGTTCGTTTTAGTCCATAAAATCGATTATTTGGTTGTACTCTCTGACAACGACAAGGGCAAACTCACGCAATACTCTTAAATTCTCGCGATTGGTCATGACAAACTCATCTGGTTAGTTAGGAATACGAATATTAAAAGGAATCAACACTTTCCAGGCTGACACTTCATTAATGAGCTTTAGTAGCTTCCGATCAAAGTTACACTCAATGTGGTGAGGTTTGGGCTTTAGGATATCGAGCGATTGTTTATAGTCCTAATGGTTTTCATCAGGTCTGCAGAGAATAGTAACTGATTAAATAGTTCTGTTGAGATATCCAGGTTCCTCAAAGCCTTTATTTTCATCTTTCCAGCCGGCAAGTTTTTGGTCTTTGATAAGACTCTCCATCTGTTTGATTGTGACGAGGTATTTATCAATTGCAGATGACTTAATCTGATCGTCAATAAAATAAAGTTTATCAACTTTGTCCTTGAATTTTTCAAGACGGAAGATTATAGATCTGATAAGAATGGCGGCTCCTGAGTGTCGACCGTGATGAAGGGGAATGTTTGGATCCTTTTTGTTTTCAATTTCCAGCTTCGCCATGTCGATTTAGGCGATAAACAGGTTCATTACTTCAATTGCTTTCTTTTTCACACAAGTCTTTATGCTATCGCTTCTAGCATATTAACTCCCTGCTCAACTGTAGCAACTTGCTTAAAAGCAAAATCAATAACGTTTTGGTACATGACATCAAGCTCCTTCACTCCAGTTTTGAAAGTGTTATACTCTTCATGCCAATTGGAAGCTTTCACATCCAGTATTTTATCTTTTTTATTGGCTTTGAACTTATCTATCAACTTCACGAACGATCCTTTTATTTCTTGGAGAATGCCCACAATTTCAGAAGCGCGTGATCCTCCAAATTTAGGCAGCTGATTGTCCCGACCTTTCAATGCGAATTGTAACTGACCTTGGCAAATCTCTATTAGTTCAGCACACCTCTGTACAAAAGCTTCGACTGAAGCGAAAATAGAGTTAGAGCTGAAGTCCCATTTTCTAACCTCCGTACTGTTGATAACATCCACAAATTTGTCATAAATTTAGCGCCAACGCTTGCCACAGTCAATGGCATCGTTCAGATCCTCAATGCACTTCTCAACATCTCCATCTAGCATATCATCCACGTTGATCTTAGCCTTACATCTTTGGATTATCTGGTTAGATATCTTATATAGCAACCCTGAAATGCGTTCATTGGACTTGTAGAATTTAGAGTGATGCCAAATCATTCTCACTCTCTTTAGAAGTTCAGGAATCATTTCTGGAATTTGCTTTGGCTCAGCCACTTCCAGCTTCTTGCAAGGCTCGAAAAGCGACTCCAAGAAAAGCAAATTATTCTGCGCCTCTTCTGATTTACTTTTGATATTAGTAGCAAGTTCTCCAAAACCTCTGGCATCGTTGCTATCCATCTTCTCCAAGAATTTTACGATGGCCTTCAGTTCAGCATTCTCAAGCTGTTCATCAATGTGCTTGAGATTCTCTCTGCGATTACGCCAGTATTGTATCTCATCGAGAGGACCTGAGTTTTCATTCTCCTGATGGGAGTCTGGATTGCTGACAATCTCCTTGATCTGTCTATTCCACTGAATAATAGTGGTTTCCAATCGTTGAATGAGGTCTTTGTCTTGCCCGTCGCTGTTAGAGAGATCTTCTTTAGGGATGTAGAGTTAAGTATAGCCCTCCATCTGAAAGCAGGTTTCAGTGACTGATATCATAAATTTGTGCATTTGTGCAAGAAATTCCTTTTTGACGTTGTCCGGCCAGCTGCCTTCATCCATAATGCTGGGGATAAAAATGGTGTTCATAAAATTAACTAAGCTCTTCAAATGATTTTTCTGCACCAGTCTCACTAACATTTTTCTGTCAACGTCGAGAATACTGACGGTGTCTTTGCTAAAATTAAAAACCATGGCAGTGTCATATGAAATATCTTGAGGCACTTACAACTAGAAACGCACTTCATCCTCTTCGATCCATATAAACAACTTAGAACACGTCGCTTCCAAAAGGCAGATACGCCGGATAGCCTCTTATAAAGGTTTAGTCCAATGCCTTGTCTAGTCAAATGTTTTTAATGCTGACTCTACGTGGTCTTTAATCCATTCCACCACTTCCTGATCAACAGCGCTGTGATTTTAAAGGGTCTCTGGAGGTTAAATGTTTGCCTCAGAATGGGTGGCCTTTTTGCGTTTGCGGGGGACAGTGTAGTCGAACTCCTCTCTTCCCTCAACTTGATTAGCCTAGTCTTGCTCCTTCTTGATTTCCATTTCTTTGACCATTTGTTGATACTCCTCCTCTGGAATATCCTAAAACTAGTCTTCTTGAGGTTTTTCCGAGAAGGAAGGGGCGACTGATAGCTTCGTGGGAGAATCTGGTTCCATGATAAGTTATAAAAAACGATAAGCAGAAGCAAATTTAATTTGAATTTGAGAATCAATTTGGATATTATAAATATCAAAAACATGAAAAAGCGTGTGACATTGAAATAACCAAAAATGATGATAGAAATCAACTAAAATAAATAAGAATTGATTTGCAAAATGAAATATATCAAATTGTCAAAATTGGTTGATAAAACACCAATTTAGCTGATAGGCAAGCTGACTGGCATCCTATTTTTATTATGTAATTTATAGGCATAGAGCATAAATGTATTGCTAGTTTGATTTAATTATTATTACTCATGTAAAGAAACAATTCCGCTGATATTACAGGAGAATACAATCGTTCTTGCAATGAAAAGATACAGAATGACTCAATCAAATCTACAAATCAACAGAGTAGCGTTGTTGTTATTTAGATCTAATGCTTAGGGTAGCAAGAAGCCAAAACGAAGTCGATAAAATTGAGGGATAGGAAGAGATGGAAGAAATTTAGAAGGAGTGGCAAAAGAAGAAGGAGGACCACAGAAAAAACACAAATTAGAAGTAGAAAGGGAAATAGGGTTAAGAGAGGAG
>Ga0302185_10000413_pt1 | contig 33285 bp, 19 predicted proteins | sample II_Bog_E1_1_FD_200231 | JGI IMG/M metagenome (GOLD analysis project Ga0302185, IMG submission 200231) | Peat permafrost microbial communities from Stordalen Mire near Abisko, Sweden - II_Bog_E1_2 | ecosystem: Environmental > Terrestrial > Soil > Wetlands > Peat | place: Sweden: Abisko... | reverse complement strand
ATATAACTTTAAATTAATATTTAATAATAATGGACCATTATTATCAGCCGCTTTTGTGATTTTTCGAAGGTTGGTAATAATTAATTTGGTTAATGTTGCTATTTTTCTGATTGTTCAACTATACTTATTTTAAGCAAACTTTTAAAAATAAATATGAAGTAATGAAAATTAATAGTTTCAAGATAAAAAAATTAAATTTGAGTCATTATGCGATGCTGATATTTGATAAGCAGAATAAAATATAATCTTCTGATCATTCCTTTACTTATTTTTATTAGAATGGACCAACTCCATTTGCTGACAGTTGTTAATCAACCATTTATTTTTATTATTTAACTTGAGCTCTATTTTTTATTTTAGATCTGGATCTTTTACTGTTTTTATTTTATTTATTTTCAAAAACCTACTTTAAATTAACATGTGAAGAATCTTCAGTAATTTACATACTGCGAATAACCTCGTTATGACTGGCTTGAGGAATCATTTCTTGAATAAATTTAATTTCTTTTTCTATGTCACTCCGATCAGAATCAATAAAATCAATCGTATTCTTGCTTGAGTGTGGTCCCTCTTCTTAAGGCATTTTTTATGATTTTTTCATATTAAGACTCATCAATTTGGTTTTAAGCTTTTTTATCTTTGCTCTCAAGAGGTTGATATAAGTGAAATTGTTTCTTTTATCAAAGTAAAAAAAACATAATCCTCCTCCTAAGAGCGATGCCATTATTACTGTGCCTATAGTTTATAGAGTAGAGTTTACATTTTTTACTTCAGGACTGCATTCAATACCTGTTAAAAGGAATACATGTATCAGGATTATGGTAACGAAGAAATACATAAATAACTATACAAATAATGATGAGCTAAATAATAACTAAAAAAGAATAAATTGCCTAAGCATCAATGGCAAATATGATAGTAGTTTTATTTAAAAAATGTGATCATTAGTCTTATTATCCGTATTGAGCTGTCCACTCTTTTGCAATCTTATTAAATTCCTCTCGATTTTGTCTAAATTGTGTCTTCCTATCTTGATCTCCACAATTGTTGAGAAAAAAATCAGGATCACTCAATACATGCACGATAATGCCTAATATTTTTTGTAATGTTAAAGCAGGCGACCATTAATCCTTTAACTGAGGAATTGTGCAGCAGCATATTTAACCATTAGAAAAAATATTTGGATGATATATTTTAGTGATAAATGTTAATCTCATTGGTCTAAATGGATAGTCTCTTGGAAAAATAACTTTAAGATTAAATTTTCCTTCTTCATAAGGTGTATTTTATGGTCCAATGATTTGAGCAATGACTTCTGCTTTTGTTGAATCAATCACTTCTTCTCTTAGTATATGGATATTTGCTTGTGGATAGTTTTTAAAATCTGATAATTACATTTTAACCCTCTTCATCATTGTGTCGAGTAATATTATAATGGAGCAACGGAGCTCTTCAATAAAATGTAAAGCAACTAAATATAATTTTAGTAACCAATAATGCGAATCACGTATGTTCTATCATGATATCTTCTCTTACAAAGCCTATATTTGGAAGCGAATAGTTCTTAAATTTAATTTTTATAGGATTTGTTTTTCTTCTGCCGTTTGCCATATTGATTACAATGATAAATGATATAAATTCTAGAAATATTATAACCGGAAATTATCCTTTCATAGCAGTTACTCAAGCCTGAGAAAAGTAATTTTCAATTCATCAATTTGATTGATTAGGTTTTTGTGATAAAACAGATATCTGATTACAAAATATTCGTGGATATTAACTAAACATAAAAATTATCTATCATGAAAACCACACCAGCCTGACAACGAGATATCCTATAAGCCCAAGGAGCAGCGCGATCACGATATTCATAATGCAACTGGGTTTGCTCACGTACTTGGCTGCTTCATCAAGTCTTTTCTGATTTGCCTTGAGCTCGGTACTGTTGTGTTCAACTTTATCGAGGTTTATCAGTATCTTTTTATGAATTGTGTCAAGAGAGTCACTGATATTAATGGCGTTATAATTCAGCATTTTGATGCCGTCAAGTAGATTATCCATTCTCTCCTATATCATGTTATCAATTTTTTTTAGTGCTTAAAGAATCTCTTTTTCCTATAGAGTATCCTCATGCTCCTCCTCTAGGAGTCGATCAATAGGCAAATTCTCCCTCTTAAAATCTTATAAAGTTTCATACTTCTTATTATTCAGATCTCGTTTGATCTGTCCAACTTCTTTGCGTTCATAATTGATCATTTTAAAATAATTTTTTTAGAAAGTGTAGACAATAAGACTTTTATATTCCAACTCCTTGGCAAGTGGGCTCATCTGTGGCTCTTTCATCTCTATTTCATCTTTCATTATCTCATCTTTGTTAGTGTTATCGAATGCTCGATTTTTGTTCTATTGGAGAGCAGCTTTCTATCTTTTCACTCTTTCGCTGAGTTTGAGGACAATCGCAGTCATTTGTTTTAGTTAGGATTCCATTGACATTTTATTGCTGGTCAGCTCAAAGACCAGTTTTGCCCGTTCCACATGATCACTCTCAGACTTGAGTCTTGCATTTGTCTTTTAGTATTTTTATGCACATTTCACAAAATCGACTCTAAGCTTTTCAAATTAATCTAGTTTGATGGTAGTGCTGGTGACCTCCTCTAAATGAAATAATTTGTACCCTCGCCTAGACTTCGTAGCATTTCATGGAGTCGGTTGTTCATGGACATAAATTATCTGAATTAGTTTCTGCCCTCTCTGCGAATTGCTCTATCCTTACGGCCCATATAACTTAAATATTGAATTTAAGGATTAATTTAAACCCGAATGAATGAAACAAAATTAAAAACTCAGATTTCTTCTTATTAAAAACTCAATTCTCTAGACTACCCTCAATAATAAAATGATAAAAATTGGAAGAGGTGTTATAGTCATGGAAATACTTTCCAATTGTTGAAGAAGTTTTAAGTTTTTATTCTTGCTACTCATATTCTATTATATGCGTGGTTAAGGTATTTGATGATGTCAGAAAGTAGCTCAATCAGAAATGTATAATTGTTTGTAATATTAAACCTGATTGATGAGCGACTCCGCCAATTCGGAGAATTACTCGGGGCTGGTGGACTGTATTGATGACTTCAGCGGAACCTATTGCTTTCGGTATACTTTCTCTTATGTGAGCAAGGGCATATAGTTTGCCACCAGCGCATTATTAGTTGTCATATCGTTGATACTATTTGGAATGTTTATGCATCGATACTGTTGCCAGAAGTATATCTGGGCTATGGGCACTATTCTATTAATGGTGGCTTGTCTTTTTGGTAAATCATGCCCGACTCAGCCAATATGATGTTTTGCTGGTTTAATGAGGATTATTGGCTATTTGCTTTAGAGACTTATCTCTTTAACCTTTACTATTTAAGCATAGTAAGCTACGTATGCAAGTGTTATCTCCTCAAGTATCGTCAAAATACAGGTAATACTTTAGTACAAAAACTTCTACCTTCTCGTCATTCGAACTCAACCTCTGCTTCTAGTCCAGATAAAATCATATTTTACAGTGTCTTCGTTGCTATGGGTATTCTGTATACTGCCATCTTTATATTGTCTATAATTTCGTAAGTTGATCCATCAGACATTTCGAAACAGTCGCAGCCCAAATATTGCTAATGTATTATTTGATCTACTTAGAAATATGGTACCTATGTTTCCAAGTTCTATGCATTGCATCAAGCATTGTTGTCATGATAATTATGTATAAACATCAAAAAGAGTAAAGTAAACGTTTACTAGAATACGAAGATCAATTCAAGCGCAGGTCCACTGGCAGCATCATTTCGAAAGAATCAATTCAAAGTCAAGAAAAAGTGGCAAATATTCCTCATTAATCTCATATCAATAACCCTCTAGCTAATCTTTGGATATGGATAATTCTCAATGTGCTCAGTCAGGTCATTAACTTGATTCAATCTGGGCTTTTTTTGGACTCTACTCCCCCTCAGTGTTTGATAGTTAAAAAAAATCCAAATAATAGTAATATTCTACAGCTGATTTTTGTGTTCCTGACAATGTATATGGGCTTCATGGGAACAATATGGTACGTTTTTATGATAAGTAAAACTAAAGAAAAGCCATCGATTGATCCAACTAAATATTTCTCGGATGAAATTCGAATTACTGGTAACATATAACTTTTTATTCCATCTCGAGAATAGACTATCTCACCATAATTATGACGTTTGCTATATGGACTGATCATTCACATTTTCTCATTACTTCATTTTGATTTATAAATACAACTCCAGCTTTTCAAAGGATAATAACTTCTAAAAATAATAGAATGTATACTGAGTTTATTACGAGCAAATATTAATGAAACTATTGCAATTGGAAATACAAATTATTAATTTTTTATCGATAATTAATTGAAGTATTTTGCATTATTAATAGCTAATAAATAAATTAAACAGTTTGTCTTGTGTAAGAATTTAGGCATGAATTGAATTAAAATATTATCAACAAAAATTATATGCTAGTTATATTCAGATAGATCCTCAGAGGCCATTAGCAAGTTTATGAGGAAAAAAGCAAACATGTTTTTAATTTAAGATAATTTGATATTTTCTAGTTTCTATAAATTAGCATTATAATTTAGTTTTGGAACATTATATTCTTCTTAATGATTTCAATTCCCTGGAAATAAACACGCAAACATCAGACGAATCTGAGTCCCTCCAAGGCCACCTTCGCTTTTTCTAAGGAAAAGCGCTTCAAAGACAGATACGATACTCTGTACTTTTTCCTCTATCTAGATGCGACTCTTTTTATAATATCCCTTCACTATTGGGTAAGGCTCCAGCTTCTGGAATCGGTCGGGGTAATAAAATACAGCTTATCAATCAATCAACAATCACTCCCTCACCAGTAAATTACAGCATTAAATCATAATTTTAACAATTAACTCGTAGAGGGACTAAGTTCGGTTTGGGCAGATAGGTAGATATCATCTAATTTAGAAAATTAAATATAATGGAATTTTTATGAAATCTGAGACCCCTGAACCTGGGCATTATGATATTAATGGATCAATAACCAAAAGGGGATTTACCATATATTCAAAGCTGAATATACAATAACCCTCATGTACCAAGAATCCGGGGCCAGCCCACTATAAATCTATTGAATCATTATCTGCTACCGGTCGGTATGTGCTTTCACAGTTAACAAATTGTCCCGGATATAAAATTAAAGATGTAAAACCGTATTTATAGATTAATAATACTCCTGGTCCTGGAAAATATGAATCAATTGGTGAAAATATCAACAAACTGGGCGTATATCCAAACTCCAAGCACTAAAACAGTAGATGTCGTGCTTTCAGCCGATCTGCTAAAGACCTTAAGATTAAGAAAACTATCCTTGGCCCAGGATCATACAATCTGTACTCTGAGTTCGGAAGCAAATACTGAAATGATTGTTTAAGATTTATCACAAAATGAAAGAATAGTAATTTAATAATCAAATAGTCAGTCTTTTTTTAGTAATATGGCAATGAACTCCTTTTTACTAATCTGACCATCTCCATTGCAATCTACCTCATCAAAGATCTTTTTAATTTATTCATTAGTTTCACTCGTCCCATCGAGGAAACTTTGCACCTCATCCATTGTGATGAATCCAGAATGGTCGGCATCTAGATAGTTAAAGGCACTCTCTAATCTTTTCTCATCAAGCATTTTTTATTAGTTGCTGGCTGCCACTAAGAATTAGGTAAAGTCTATCTTTCCAGAGCCATTGGTATCAATGACATTCAAAATATTGGAGATTTAAACTTCAGTGAGATGGGACTTAGAATGGTGGTTAAAAATGTTAAGGAGTTCTTCTTTTTCGATGACTCCATCTCCATCTTTATCCATTTCCGAGAACACCTTTTGCAGATTTTATTTGTCTTTATTTGAATACAGTTGCGAGGCGATATAAGTATATACGACTGCCTTAAGCTTATTCTTAAAATGAAACGATTTCAAATTTTTAACAACTTCCTCCTCTATTTATTCAATATTTCCTTTGTCTTATTCGAATTAAGTATTTGCTAGCCATGGTGATTTCAAGGCCTCTTCTGCAGATATCCGTTCATTAGGATTTTTGTTAAGCATTTTTATTATTAAATCCTTGCATGGCTGTTTACGTCTATTCCACAAAGAATCTTAATAAAAACATAAGTACTCTTAAACTCGAGAGGTTTCATTTTGATGTTCTATAGAATTTCGGCCTCACTTTTGCCGTTAAAGGGGGGAGATCCACAGAGTAAGATATACATAATTATTCCACAAGACCATATGTCACATTTTTAAGTATAACATCTATCCATTATCTCTGGAGCCATGTAATATGGAGTTCCCACAAATTCACTCTGCTTTTAGCGATCATTAAAGAATATAGCTGTCCCAAAATCAGCAATTTTGAGAGAATTACTATCATGCTCAACTAGTATATTTTCAGGTTTAAGGTCGCGATGCATAACCTTCTGTTTATGCATGTAATTTACTGCTGAAAGTATCTATCTCATAATATGTGCTGCCTTCTCTTCAGCAAAATATCTGCTCTGTTTAATATTACTAAAAAGATCTCCTCCTTCACATAGCTCCATGATCAGAATGAATTGACCCCTCCACTAAAACACCTAGTAAAGTTTAGCAATATTAGGGTGATCAAGCATCATAGGCACTGATATCTCCGAAAACAACTTCCCTGCGTTTGCAGTGTTGGTCAGAATAAGAGCTGATTTTATGACTTTAGCGGCTCTTGCTATTCCTCCATATTTCATCTTCATTTTGAATACTGATCCATATGCCCCTTTTCCAATTTCCTTTATAAATACGTAGTCCTCCAAATAATTCTTCTTTTTGATCTTTATGAAGGAATGCCAATTAACTGCAACTCTATTATCCTCAAGCTTTGATTCTTCTTGGTTCAGAATTTTTTACAATGTAAGATGCTAACTGATCTGTCGAGGAATGTTGTTTTAAGTAATGCTAATTTTAGTCAAGTTTTATTTATTTTACTCTGAACTTATTAGAATTTCACTGACGATTTCCTCATTTGAGAATTGAATTGGTGGAATATAGTGGAAATATGGTTTTAGTGTTAATTTGGATATATTTTTAGACCCCTTTAAGTTACAAGTGTGTTGCGTATTCAAATTGCAGGGTATTTCAGAATACTTTTCGCTTTTGGCAGCATTGTGCCCGCATAATTAATTACTATTTCCCATTTTAACTAATAGAACAAATGGAAGTATCACTAATATGGATTAAATTTATATAATACCACCATAGGATATTTCTTACTTTTTCTTCTACTAAATTTTCATAAAGTCACAACTGTTATCTTTGATTGTATTTGGATTATATCTAAAGGAATAATAATAATTTATAAACCGTTTTACCATATAATAAATATTATCTTACGTAAAATAATAAGACCTACTGATCAAAATATTTTGAATCATTTGTCAAACCAACTTTTATAATTACAAATAAAGATAATTTATTGTGAGTTTTAAAATCCTTTTCAATTAATTCATAATCTTCATTCAGTATGCCTTTTAATTAGAGTATTGTAGGAGAAACTGAATACATAACAGGATTAATAATAATTCCATTATCTTTCTTGGCCTTCGGAATTACTTGATAAAAAATATATATTTTATTATGCAAAATTTAATACTCTCATAATAGACTCATGACTTCAAATTAATAAACTTGCAGAGAAGAATTAATTTTGGGGTTATTGGCATGTGAATACATTTTTGGATGAACATATTTTGGAAGAAATGCAGGCAGTATCTCATTGCATTCTATTTATCTCATTCATTTATCCTCTTCAATTAATATCTTACTTTTACTCATTAAATCAAATATTTTTTAATGATAAAAAGAAGGGTCGTCTAAATTTTAAATAATATATCATCCTTTAAATTATTGATTAATTTTTTATTTATTTTAATCATACATGCATTTTGCCAAATCATATTCAAACATTATGGTCTCTAAATCGAAGATACAGCTCTTATTCATTAAGTGATAAAGCATCATTGATGGCTAATTTATTTATTTAAAAATACATCATCAATCAAATTACTTAATAGTCCACCCAGATATATACTGTTTTCTATTTTTATTTTGTTGTACGATGGTCGATTAATTGAGGCTATATTTTTTGAGTCGTTCATGACAAGGAGTTAGTAGTTGCGGATGATTATTTAATTGAATTGCATGAATAAGTCTAAATTCAATTAGAGATTTTATTTATTATTCATTAGATGATCGTTTCTTTTCTTTTTGTTTCAAACCCCTCCTCAATTCTGAAATCTGAGGTAATTTGAAAATGATTTGTCTTCTTTAGGACTTCCGATAATGAAAAAGTTCTTATTTCGATTATTTTCTTTCGCTAAGTTCTGTGCTCGCTCGTTTCATCTCCCTAACTTTATCGGGAAAATAAATTCCTAGATAAGATAACGCCTTCTTCCTTTCTTATCTGTTTTCAAGTTAACTTTTTATGTTTTTCCTACAAATATCACTTATATCACAAGCATGCCCTTGAGTGTTTTATTATTTCTTTTAAACCAATAATTTTTTCATTACTTTTTCGGGGTCATGAATTAGCCGCATTAACCTTTTGTGCTGATTTTCCTGATTTTTACTTTTTATCCTTAGGTGCCTTGAGCTGCTTTCCCTATCCAGGGATCGATATCTAAAAGCGGGATATATCGAAAATACTTCGCTCAAGTTCGGACGGCTTTCCAGCGTAGAATTAATGAGCCTTTCCATTTCCAGCATTTAGTTTAATCAATAAAACAGTATAAGAAACTTGCAGACATCGCAGCTCGATGATATATAGGCGCTAATTACAAATAAAAGGCATTTACAAACAGGTCAGGCGAAGAGCGATATTAGCTCACTCACCAATACTAGACTGCCGTATCCCAGTACTAAACAGTAGAGGACTTTTTTCCATCGCTCTAAAGGTACTTGCTGGGTCGGTTCATCAGTGTCCGTGAGGAGGGATGTTTTCTCAACTGTGGTTGGTGTTAGGTCTTATTTCGCTTCGTAATCTGGCACGAGCAGTGAATCAGCATGATCACTGCCTTCGCTGTCATTGATTTCCCCCTTATAATCGCCAACCTTGATGGTCATGTAGATCGGGAGGAAGTAGGTGACATAAAAAGCCATGACTGTAGAGATAAAGGAAATAACCATAACCGGAGAAGTATCAAATAATACAAATAATACATTTACTATAATCCAAAGCAAGCCGAAAGCGACTGATGTCTTTAACCACAAATTTGATATTGAATCTTTTCTTTTTTTTGGTATAATCTCTAGGATTTGATTCTTAGATACATAAGGAAATATAGGCGATATGAGCAAAAGATAGAAAAAAGTAAGAAATCCAATAAGAGGTGCCTGAAATGATCCCTTGAAGTAGCTGATAATATTTTAGTGGCCAGATTGAGGCTTGTGGAATATTGCTAGAGCTCCAAGTGCACCTACCAATATGTAAAGCACAACTGTAAGCCCATAACCGATGAATATTGCGAGGTCGTTTTTTTTTTGGTTCTCATTTTATTTGATCATAGGTGATATGGTCGGATGACAGAATAATGCAAAACCGTTAATTGAGGCTACTGCCAAGAGGTCTTTGAGGGTGAGACTCGGGAAATCAAAAAATGATGAATTAATGTTGTCAGTGTTAAAGGGAATTGACGCAATCAGTGTAATAGTTGAGATTACGAGTGCCCCCATTGCGACTGGACTCAGCATAAGGACGTATTTCAAGTCCTTGAGGCAGTTGAAACTGGCAAAAACCAAAAGTAGAATTAGCTTAAATATTTTTTCATCTAAATCAAAATGACCTATATTAAGCGATAGTTACCGAAGAGGTCGACGAATACATCGTAGAAGACATCAACTGCAAGTAAAAAGAATACTGATGATACCAAAAATAAAGTTGCAGATGACATGATTCCGAAAGCATTAGAAAAGACAGGCCCGAGTTTGCGACGAATAGACACCGCAATATCAAGTTAATGGGGAAGCAAGTGAGCTACCAGCAGCTTGCAAGTAAGGCACATTACTCCAGCGACGAAGAACTAATTCAAGACGAAATTACAACAAAGAATATGTTGATGAGAATGCCGTATTGATTGAATTTGAGTGGAAGTATGATCATGGAGCTCCCAACCATAGAATTTGCGATGGCAATGCCAGTCATGAAAGCGGACTTTCCCATCGAAAATAAATCTACTTGATATAAAAACAGAGATATATGAATTAGCCGCATTAACCTTTTGTGCTGATTTTCCTGATTTTTACTTTTTATCCTTAGGTGCCTTGAGCTGCTTTCCCTATCCAGGGATCGATATCTAAAAGCGGGATATATCGAAAATACTTCGCTCAAGTTCGGACGGCTTTCCAGCGTAGAATTAATGAGCCTTTCCATTTCCAGCATTTAGTTTAATCAATAAAACAGTATAAGAAACTTGCAGACATCGCAGCTCGATGATATATAGGCGCTAATTACAAATAAAAGGCATTTACAAACAGGTCAGGCGAAGAGCGATATTAGCTCACTCACCAATACTAGACTGCCGTATCCCAGTACTAAACAGTAGAGGACTTTTTTCCATCGCTCTAAAGGTACTTGCTGGGTCGGTTCATCAGTGTCCGTGAGGAGGGATGTTTTCTCAACTGTGGTTGGTGTTAGGTCTTATTTCGCTTCGTAATCTGGCACGAGCAGTGAATCAGCATGATCACTGCCTTCGCTGTCATTGATTTCCCCCTTATAATCGCCAACCTTGATGGTCATGTAGATCGGGAGGAAGTAGGTGACATAAAAAGCCATGACTGTAGAGATAAAGGAAATAACCACAACTGGAGAAATGTCAAGTAATATAAATAGCGCATTTACAGTGATCCAAAGTAAGCCGAAAGCGACTGATGTCTTGAACCACAAATTTGATATTGAATCTTTTCTTTTTTTAGGCATAAGCTAGATGATTTGATTCTTCGCTACATATGGAAAGATGGGTGATATGAGTAAAAGATAGAGAAAAGTAAGAGATCCAATAAGTGGTGCTTGAAATGATCCCTTGAAGTAGCTGATAATATTTTAATGGCCAGATTGAGGCTTGTGGAATATTGCGAGAGCTCCAAGTACTCCTACCAATATGTAAAGCACCACTGTGAGTCCATAACCGATGAATATTGCGAGGTCGTTTTTTTTTTGGTTTTCATTTTCTTTAATTATCGGTGATATGGTCGGATGACAGATGAATGCAAAACCGTTGATTGATACGACTGCTAAGAGGTCCTTGAGGGTGAGGGTTGGGAAATCAAAAAATGATGAATTAATGTTGTCAGTATTAAAGGGAATTGACACAATCAGTGTAATAGTTGAGATTACGAGCGCCCCCATTGCGACTGGACTCAGCATAAGGACGTATTTCAAGTCCTTAAGGCAGTTGAAACTAGCGAAAATAACGAGCAAAATTAGCTTAAATATTTTTTCATCTAAATCAAAATGACCTATATTAAGCGATAGTTACCGAAGAGGTCGACGAATACATCGTAGAAGACATCAACTGCGAGTAAGAAGAATACTGATGATACCAAAAATAAAGTTGCAGATGAGATAATTCCGAAGGCATTAGAAAAGGCAGGCCCGAGTTTGCGATGAATAGACATTGCAATATCAAGTTAATTTGGCAGCAGCTGGGCTGCAAGCAGCTTCAAAGTAAGACTCATCATTCCGGCGACGAATAACTGATTCAATAGGAAATTACAACAAAGAATATGTTGATGAGAATGCCGTATTGATTGAATTTGAGTGGGAATATGATCATGGAGCTGCCAATCATGGAGTTGGCGATAGCAATGCCAGTCATGAAAGCGGACTTGCCCATCGAATATAAATCTATTAATGTTAAAAACATAAAGATCACTTGATAGCACGTGGACCGATGATTTCTGATAAAAAATGATAAATTAAAATTGTCGTATATACAATATTTTGTTACTGATATAAATCATAACCATTATATTTCTTTAATTTTTTACTATTTTAACTTCTTTATAATATTTCTTTTATATTAAGTGAAGAACTTATAAGGCATCTCGACTGCTGGGATAGAAGGTTAGAGTTCATCAATAAAGTTAAAATAATATAAATATCTCGTTCGCATGTACCAATACCAGTTTTGAAAGAAGAAATATATTGGAGACTTGCAAAGAAGATAACTGTCAAATATAAATCTGAAAAGTAATGTTAAATGAAGGAATAAACAAGCGACATTTAATTTCAACTGATTTAATCAATTATTGCTGGCTAATCGGCAAATCTAAATTAATCTTAATTAAAACATATCTATTAGTAATATTTCAACATATAAATCAATGATCATCTCTCGCTTTTACAATTATCTCACTCTCTCGCGCACTTCCACCGTATTGGGCTCGTATTTTTCAAACTATGAAAAAGGCCAGTCTACTTCTCTCCAGAACAAGTAGTCTTCTATTAACTTAGAATTGTTTAAGCTAAAACCATCGCTGATCTGACGCATATTTTTAAGGAGTATAAAAATGATATCTCTCCGCAGTTATATAGTTTTGCAACGAAATCGCTTAGCAAACTTGTTTTGGAATCTGGAGAAACTCTCCAGTTTAAAGAGGTACATGATCTCTTAAAAGGTTATGAATAATTAGATATCTCAATATTTAACAAAAGAGGTAACTTATTCTTTATCAAGATATCACTAATATATTTTCTATCCTGAGAGGCCTTAAGAGGAAAAAATTTCAAATAGGCTTGTTTAATGATTTCAAGGCCAAGCTCGTCGAAAAATATATTGAGAAAGTTAATTAAAAATCAGGCCCATAGGACTTGCAAGATATGCTCAACGCGTATTTCGAGTTGTCGTGCTTAAAGAGTCATTATGCTTGCAAGTTCCTCGCTTCAAAAATTTTGATTTTCTTGTAAAAAGAAAAGAAAAATGGTAAATTCGGTCTCACCGAAAGCCAACTCAATTTTCTGATGTTTGCTCTGAGTACGCGTTAGGAGCTCAATAAGCAATAGTGCAAAATTCGGTCAATTCTACTTGATGAAATAGGAAAGGATGTCAATGTTATAAAAATTTAAATTTTGGTGCGACTATCTTCTTGCCTCAACAAAATGGATATTTTTGATTTTGATAATCATGACCTTTCTGTCCTGAGGATGATCACCAAGCGTATCATCGAGAACATCACGGAATTCGATGAACATTCTATATTTCAACTCATCAGCGGAGAATATGTCAATAGATTTAGTGGTTTCACGAAGATCTATGAGGAGATACTGAAAAATATATTGGTTGAAATTAATGACAATGGATAACCCAATCTAAACCCAGATATTATCTTGAAAGTTTTCCAACATCTAAGCAACAAATTTAACCTCAACAAATTGCAATAACAAGATCAGCAGAAATTTATTAAATTCTTAGATAATTATACTAAATTAAGCAAGAAAGATGAGGCGAAATACAAATTGAATGGCAAGCTGTAGACGTTAATTCATCATGACTTCTTTCTCAAGAATTAAAAACATCTTATCTTGGAAATTCTAAAAAAACACGACATTCAGCCCACCATCAAACTACTCTACGAGATGGTCGTAAAAAATTATAATATCGTCCAGTTTGCGGAATTTATTAAGACACTGAATATTAGCGAGTTAGGTGACAATTATCGATACAAGTGCCTGATAATTCTACATCGCTTAAAAAAATAAAATTATGATGTCACAAACCAGCTTGAGCCACTTTTAGCTCTATTGAAGTAAAAATTTGCTACTCCTGAGACTTTCATAGAATTTTATCAAAACATCAAAAACGATAAGAGTTAAATCAATATCTATCGATTGAATTAAGCTCTTGAAGGATTGGCAGCTCATCTCCCCAATCCTTTCGAAACAAAATCATAGGATTTGCGATACAGGTACTACTATTTAGACTATAAATCTAATTCGATGACCAACTTTGACTTTAGTAATTTTCTTCAAACTAATGATAGCAACATCAATAACCAATAAGTATTAAAAATGGTCACAGAACATATCTATTAATCTGGAAAAGAGCTCTAATCAAACAAATGTTTAATTTATTTGGTAAACAAAAGGGTAAATATATTGATTGACTCCAAAGATAAAAAATGTATATAAATAGTCTTGAACTTTCTCTCCAAATATAACAAACTTGTAGTCTATCAAGCTTTAGATAGTCAAAGCGAGCATCAACTGTTTCAGATTATCCGCAAAATTATGGCCAAAATTTCAATTATAATTTAAACTGAATAAATCATTCCCTTTGCAAATGTACTAGAGAAGTACCTCACTCGCCGCTTTAAAAACTATGATGTAGAGCACAATTACCGCAGTCTACTTTTTTTGCTCATGAAGAATATTAACATTTTTGCTGGTAAACACACCCTAGGTAAAGCAATAATTTCAGAGAGTCTTAGATTGAATATTCTTAGCGCCAAAGTGCTGTAAAACATAGATATGACCAAGATTTCACTGCCGTACTTTGACAAATTAAAAATCGGTTACATAAAGGATCCACAGGTATGTGAGCCAATTTCAAATATAACGTTTAACTCATTAAAGATTTTATTAAACAATCCAAACTATACCTAGTTTGTTTCTAAAAACTAAGGTAAAATAATTGAGTTAATTGAAAAATACAATCCTTTTGAATTATTCAGCTATGCAGTTTACTATAATCAAATTAAAACTTTCCCTTCTTCCATCCGAATTCTCAAATAAATTCTAAAGAACATTTTGGAAAAGATCAATTCATTTTAAAATATAGATGTCATTGGATTTTTCAATAATGCTTTGAACAATAACTTCTATAATTTTACACTATGCAAAAAAATTACTGAAAAAATTGTAAATGCAATGAGCCAAAGGATAAATCAATATTCCATTGAAACTCACTGCGAATTGGTCAGGTTCATCGTCACGCAGGGTCTTAATTGCAATGAGTACTACCAAAAACTTGTTGAACATTTCGAAAAAACAGATCAGTATAGTCGATAAACCCGTGATGAACTTTTCTTTAGAATGGCTCACTCTACTTACCCTTTTAAAGATGAAGACCTCAAGATTGTATAAAACTTATTAAAAAAAAACGTTTCTCAAGCCTTATTCTATTTTCTGATGCTGGAAATAAAAATGACCCCTTAGTATCGCTCATAAATCGCATCAAAAATATCAACAGAAATGAGCAAATTAATTGGTTCTCAGCTAAAAAGCGAATCAGCAACTTCCTAAGATCATAGATAAATTTCATATAATAAAATTCACTTGCAATATTTGAAATTAGCCTACCCAGAATAAACCAAAACTCTGTAGATACCTGAACAAAATCTACATAGCTATTCTTTTTCTGTAAAGCCTAAGAGCACAGAGATATTTGTAATACTGATAATATTTAGGAATAAATCGGTAAAGTAACTTAAAATGAGTGCAAAGTGATTACTCAATTCGGAAAATAGAACTTTGTTTTTGGAATCAAGTAATTCTTTCTTACTCAGTCGCTTTATTATCATATTCTTAAACCCCAAACGAATTGGAGCCTATTATTAGCATTAATTCCTAAAAAGAGCAATTCCCTTGTTGATGAATGAACCCGTAGAAGTCATTTGCCACAATGCTACCAATAACTAATTGGCTATGCTTGAGTATTTTAACAAATGTACAATATTTATCAATACAGGCACGAAGAATTTCTTGTCTGCAGACCAACTCTCTAAATTGAATGACTTCACAGTACAGCGCAAGAGAAAATTCAAAGCAGATAAGATCGAGACTGAAGTTATTCCTGAAGAATGATTAAAATTAAATTCTCTTATTGAATATTAACTATAAATATCTAATCTAATCCAAAAATTAAAATTGCTTTGCCATTCTCAATAACAAATAGGATAGGATAACAAAATCCTAATTATTGCTGTATTCGAAAATTATAAATAGTTCTCATTAATATTATAATAATAACCTCATTTTCAATATATTTAGCAGATCATTGCTTCTTTTATTTGTCAGAGTGTTTAGGCCGGAAGCTGGAACATAAACTCCAAGTGAATATAAGTATAGCCAAGCCAATACCGAAATAGGTGTAATATTTCATAAATTAATCGCTGACCATTTCGAACTCCAACTCTTAAAGTTTAGAATCTTTGCGATGATTGTAATAAGCATCAACAGACATGGTAATCTTATTGAATACATTAAACAGAGCCACAATTTCATTTCGTTTGTAAGGTGTAGGATATCCCAGCAAAATCTTTAGAGCAGTTCCGACCCCATAAGTCTGCATTTTACCAAACAAACGACACTTTTAGCATTCTACACAGTTTAGGATATGTGAAATGTTATGAATGTATCGTTGAATTTGTTTCACCTTGGGATTGTCAGCTGTAAAGAATTGCAAGACCTCCTTCTATTATGGCCTTAGATCATAGCCCTAAATCGAATGAAGAAGTCCCTCCATTAGTTGCCGAGCCTTTAGGTCATCAGTGATATTATCAGAAGCGATGTTGAGTTAGTTATGAAGATAAGGCGCCGCTTGGTTAATTGCTTTCGCGAGGAGGCGATGAAGGAAAAGCATATTGCGTATACGATTAGGATGATTCAATACTCTCTTTTGGTACTCTGAGTGATTGAAATAAAATGATGGCTGTTCTGCCGAAGCAAGAATTTGGTGATCACTAATATTGCGGTAGAATCGTGAAAGGTGGGTGCTGATGCTTGTATGAAGTCCACTAATTATTTAGAAGAGTGTCCTTTCTTCTGCGCACATATCTAAATTGTTTTTAGACTGGAAGCAATTTTCACCATAAATAAGTTACCAAATATAGGATCCATTGTAATTGGTAAATGATTCGACATTTTTAAAAATATCGAAGTATTCACCTTCATCGTTGGCCAAATCTTACACATGCCACACCCATTCTGATTATATGGCTTCACGTTCATTTCCCCACAAATCTTTATCCTTGGTGCCTCTGGTTGCTGGATCGGTGCTAGTCCAGAAGAAGGGAATGTCCTTTTCATCACAGCGACACACTGAGCAGCTCTTGGACTTACAAATTTTGTTCATGTGACCTATTTGACACTCTTGGTTTAGGTTTAACCTGATATTGCGGAAAAATTTGGTCTGAACAAGTTCATAGAGGATAGGAGCAGAGTCATGACTCATACGCTTCATAGGATCTACCTTGGAGTCATGAACCTTTAACAAAGAGTAGTAACCGGCTAGGTATAGTAGTACTACAATTAGGATATGTCCCAATTTCATTTTCTAAGAGTGTTATTATAATAACACATATCCTCACCTAGCATCTCCCAGATTGTTTAAATGTTAATAGTCATTATCCCCATCAATTCCTATCAATAATAGATTGTTTTAGCTTGTTGCTTTTGATAGAATTAAAAAACTGATTGTTTTATTGAATTAATTATTGTATCTTTGGGCCTGGTCATTACTGAGGAGCATTGAAAGTATCAATGTTATGCTTTGAATCAAATCTAATTTATTCAAAGTGACTTTAATCCAGTTTAATAGCGATTAAATAATTCAAAACCCAATCTCTAAGATGACAAACTTTTTCAAAAATGTTTGATGTTGGTTTTTGATAAAAATGTAGTATTATGATTGAATTTATCATTATTTGACAAGAAGGAAATTATTTCAATGATCTTGAATTGTTTACAAGATTAACTTCTAAATCAGTGGTATGGTTTTTATATTATATTAATACACTAATTTAAAAATAGAAATAGATGACTTGGTTTATGAACTTTTGCGCGCCTTTCATCCCCAACGATCCCACTATCAATTTTAATCGCTATGTACAGGCTTCACTCCTTGTTATTTATACACTGGCTTACATTATACTCCATATTTACTTTAGATGCAAGATGTAGAACTCCATTTAGCCTTTATCAGAACTTGAGGATATTCCTCATCGAACTACATAGCTTAAATCACCTCATATTGATGAATAAAAAAGTAAAGAAGACGAGTAAAGTTCCGCACAAAGCTTATCTCATCCTTCACAATTTGAAAAATCTGTTTCAATTAAAATCCAAGAGATAAATAATGACGAATGCTTTTAGATTAAAAAAACAAACAATTTGACAGAAAATAAAGGTATCAAAAAAGAATTAGTTACTATTTCCAGCAAAGGAAGGCTCAACGAAATATAATCTTATTTTCCCATTGTGTACGGACATTTTGCAGTGGCGGTCGGTGTAAGTATAATGTATACCCCATACGCAGAGCAATCGATAGCCTGTATTATTTACTAATTGCTTACAGTTCCTTTATTGATATTTAACGTCAAAGGATACCCTTTATGGGTAAATGCTATATGGATATGTACAAATAATAAAACTTAGTGATGGCATTAGTTGTGTTGTTTTTACTAACTTGCGGATTATTGTAAGTAGGGCAAAGCAATTGGGATATTAATAACCTCACCTGCTTCTCTACAGAGTATGTTTCCCTATATGATATATGATTAATAATTATCCTAGAATCTATCTTAAAGAAAAATTTTGTAATGTCATATTCATTTAATTTACTTAAGAACAGGCCATTTTGTCTTTTTTCTAAAATTTTATTTCCCATTTTGATATATTCACCAACAGCTTGCCATGCTATCAAAATAATAAATTATCTTTATTTATACTACTGTACCGATTAACGATTAAATTCGTTATTATTGAAATCTAATAAATGCTTTACCGCCATCGATTCGCTATGACTGGCAAACTAAACTTCAAAATGCATACTCCCAAAAGATGTGCTGATGAATAAGTTCCTGGTGGGCATAAAACAAAATTAATTGCAAAAAGAAATATCAAATCATGCTAATGCAGATGCAATCATCATCGATTTTCAATTAGAAAAATCGATAATGGATAATAGCGCAAACCATTTACTTCATAAGACGATGAAATTTACTATAATTTTTGTCCCAACTACGACATGTAAAGTTTAGTTCATATAGAGTGAACGACCATATCGAGGGTGGTTTTCCTCAATACAATAACGATTATTGCAGCAATACTCCAGCCTTTATAAAAAAATATAAAGTATTTTAGTATTTATTTAGGGTTTTAACGAGAGAGATCGCCTATTATACACTTATAAAATAAATAACATCCTAGCAAAGGCAAATCAATAAACAAAGAATTGTTCTGAGAAAACAAGACCAGTAAACATTAACTTTGAGAAAAAAGATGAAAATGCAATGACTAATGAGATTATTTCGTAGTTTCGATTAATCTTATTAAAAATATCGGCCCAATGATACTTTAAACTGCCATTTTTATTAATGATTTAAAGATATTTATGAGAAGATAAGTGTATAATCTGATAATATACGTTATGCAGGAGCAAGTATTAATAATTTAATATCCACATATATTGAATTACTAAAATTCATCGCTATCCTAAAACCAATACAAATCACACTTCTTCTCTGTCCTAGTCTTATCCCTGTTTTGTCTTTCTCTTACGCGTTTTTCCTTAAACCTTGGTCGTCATTTTCTTCTGCTGTCGCACAAAATCTCTCAGTATCCCGACTTTTTAGTTATAATATTCGTTGAAGTTAAATCCGTATCTGTGCCCGAATCGTATTTGGAAAAGATAGTCGTCTAAACTCTTCTTAGAGATTCCTACCTTGCGTGCTGCTTCGTCTAAAGAATATTTTTAATGTTGTCGACTCTCGTCGATAGTCCCTGAATAATACTTGCGCCACTAGATAACCTTCTCTATAATGTGACCGATCCTCCTCTATTTAGTGCGCCGACATTGACGCTTACCCCGAACTGGAACTGGAATTTAATTCTACTCGTCACTTGGTTCATCTTTTTCCTTTTCTACATGACTAACCAAGTTTTGGGTTAGCATCAGTCTTTCGATGTGTGACAAACCTAGATCCTTAACCTTTAGATGTAGATGAGTCTTTAGGTCGATTTCCTTGAGATCAATGCGAACTTCCTCACTGACGGGGTTGATTCCACAGTGAATAAACACTTCACCCTCCGCAAAATAATAATAAATTTCACGATCTAAATTGTAGACGAAGTACTTTATATGGGTATGTTGTATTCCAACTGAAGTTGCAGCAATAACCGATTGAGGATAATGGATTAATAGTTTTAATTCATGCACTTGGATATGTCGACCTTCTCAAGAAGTTATTCTACAGAATACGAGGGATTGTTTTTTGCTTCCATGGTAACTTTGATATCCAGATACTGGATAAGTCGCTTCTTCTCCTTTCCTTCTAGTTCAATAAAACTGCTTTTTTTGTTTGTTTGCATATTATTTATGCGCACCATTCAAATCTGAGCAGATATTGATCGTATTTAAATAGTTTTCTATTGCATGCAGAAATAAAATTTCTTTAAAGTTGCATTGCTAATATTATTATTGTTAGTGACAATGCTAATCTAAACAAATATTAATTAGCTCAACTTCTAATATTTTACAATTAAGTCTGCTTCAATTTTCCAAGAAGGAAATTGCGAAAAATGAATATTCATGATTTATCATTTATCAAAGTAAGCAAGTAGCTCACTCGAAATTATATTTGTAATTTGATTGACCTATATTTATATCTTACTTCAACACACACCATGCTGTAAATTTACCCTCAGTCAGTCACCCGATTACCAAGTGGGCCCAAAGAAAGGAAAGAGTTTACCTGGAAGTCACTCTGCGTGACATTGCTCATGAAAAGATTGAGTTGACCTAGACTTCTCTCACCTTCACTGGAGATAGTGATGGCCAGAAGTACGCTTTTGCCTTTGAATTCTTTGAAAAGGTTAACAAATAGACCTCCAAGTGGACAAAAACTGGATTCCATCTCATTTTCGTTTTGGAAAAGTAGACTGAAGGCTTTTGGCCTCGTCTCCTTAAAACGAAAGAGAAAAATCAATATATTCAGGTCGACTGGAGCAAGTGGGTTGACGAGGATGAAGAGGCAGAGGAGGGTTCAAAAGGACTCGGCGGTATGGACCCCTCAGCAATGCAAAGTAATTATAAGCTTAATTAGATTTCGGTGGAATGGGAGGAATGGGTGGAATGGGAGGAATGGGTGGAATGGGTGGAATGGGTGGAATGGGAGGAATGGGAGGAATGGGAGGAATGGGAGGAATGGGAGGAATGGGAGGAATGGGAGGAGGTTTTGATCCCTCTCAGATGGCAGGTTCTTTTCCTTTTATATAGAATTAATGAAAAACTACAAGGGCGAAGGAGGATAAGAGTAAGAATAAGAGGATAAAAAGCCCGAGCCCGAGCACGAGCACGTTCATGGATAAAACTGCAACCATTAACATTGATTGATTGTTAAAGTCTATAGCCATTCAAACATCTAATCATATAGTAAATGTATTATGTTAAATCAAATTGTTTGATATAGAACTCTGTTCAAACTATTTGATCTCATTATGCCATTAATAAGAGGAATTTTCATCATTGTTGCTACTATCACCACAGTATGCAACTTTCATGCTATTCGCTAAATCGTAGCCGAGGGTAGCTAGAGTATTAACGGGTATGCCAATCAACCGAAATCAATAACTATTCCTTTTCTCAAATGCTTTAAAGTTTAACCTTAGGTGTAGTCCAACTCCAAGTACATCGATTTTAAACCCACTCGAATAGGCTTGAAATCTTTGAAGGACTACTCACTCAAAAATTAAGGTTCAAACATTAGTACTCTTTAGTAATTACGAAGTCCAATAAGCTATAAGCATCGCAACATACTTGTGTTTGAAGATTATCTGATGGTATTCTTTGCACCAAACATCATTCTAGTTATTCAAGAGACCTAATCAGGATTTTCAATCCAGAATAGATATTAACTGTAGAATATGGATCGCTTTGACCAATTTAAAATGTACAAATTGGGCGGGAGAGGAGTATTAGTTGTTTATAACAAACAACATGTCTATCTTCTCAATCAACGAGACTACTAAGACTATTCCCTTCCATAAATATCCACTATTATCCACATGCAGTAAATTCCCCAAAAAGATTAATTTTTCGCTGCAGAGTTCATGAAAGGGCTGACACACTACCGATTGTCTCCTTCTAACAAACAAATCTAAATAGTACAAAGATATAATGCCAATAACTTCGGCCTCACTTTCGGCTTTAACTATGTTGTAGACGTCAATCTTAAATATTACTAAAGTGATAATGTGGTGTATGTGCTTGATACAGTATTAGGAATCGTTTAGGTGGACGTTTTATCGTCTCCACCCAAAGCGAAAGTCATAATAAATCAAAAATCTTGTTAGTCTTTCGACAGTATGGAAAAAAGGCATTTCGTAATCTTGTGCCAAAATCAGGGTCATAGCACTATTATTGAAGCTTATCAATATTACGATAAAAAGCTAAAGTAAAACAGATATCGTAAAGTTGAGCCTATGTTTTTTTCTACATACCTCAATGATTTGCATGTAACAGATACCTACTACCTTGTTTACTCTTACAAAAACATACATGTATTTTGGAACACTCAAAAGAACCACCTACCTGAGACTCTATAAACGCAAAGTGAAATCCCAATACAAGGACTGGAAACATTTGCCATTCTCGCAGAAAATAATAGCAACTATGTGTACACTATTGAAACTGGATTACTAAAAAAATATTAACTCGGATAGGAGAGAGCTAGTCTCATGTTAAAATCAGATACTCCAGGAACCAAATTATTTAGAATTTATCTCTATGGGAGTTGTGATGACCTGCAGTCGCATGAGCCCGTTAAAAATGATGGAATACAGGCCTGCAAAGTAACCAAGAATATTTTATTAAAAATATCAAAGGAGGAAAATACTAAGCGAGAGGATTTTGGAATTAGCGCTAGTTTGATCGTCATTCTCATCACTATGCTACTATTAGTGATATGGATTTGTCTGAAGAAATATCGAGGGCTCGAGCGATAGGCCAGAAGGGTCCTGTAAAACTACAAAAAAAAGCGAAATAAAAGACGTCCCATCTGATATTCAATATGGTGTCTATTCTGCCAATAAGATGAAGCAGCATTTTAAGTATCAACATTATTTTGTTAAATCTTATCTTCAACGATGCAGTACAATCACTTTTTTAATAAAAATCCTAAAAATAATCACTACAAAGACTACAGTGAATAATCTTAAAACTTATCACATTAATTCAGTCGATAAAATTGCTTCATAGAATTCCATAAATTATTGTTTGACATATTGGATTTATTGTTTAAAAATTTTAATTGTATTAAAGTTAATAAAATAAAAATTCAGCAACATCTTCTACTTGGTTGCTGTAAATGCAAAATCATATGCTTTCCTATTTTTATGCCGCCGCTCTCATCATAAATATCAACAGAACCTTTTTCGATCTTGTTCATTATGACTTCAGTTAGAGTCTGAAACACAGAGTCAATATTATACCCAGTTTTAGCTGAGCATTCAATAAATGCCATCCCTTTGGTCTGAGCTAAAGTTTCTCCTTCTTCAGTACTAACTTATCGCCTATATTATTGTAATGATTACTGAGTGGATAGATCTGTTTTATTGCCTACAATGATAACTGATAGCTGTTAGTTTGTAGAGTAGTCTTTAATCTACTCCAACCACTTAACAATGTTATTAAAAGAGTTGCGTAAAGTAATGTCGTAGACAAGAATTGCTCCTATTGTGCCGCGATAATATGATCTTGTTATTGACTTATAAGCTTCCTGTCCTGCCTATATGTTTTATATATGTACTGTGTCCCATATTTGTAGTTGAATTGTCTTACCATGAGCAAATATGGTTTTAGATCCAAATTCAACTCCAATAGTAGGATCGGAGTCCAGCCTAAACTGTTTGTCAATAAACTGCATGAGTACGCAAGATTTACCAACACCTGCATCGAACTAGAATTACTCTGATCTCCAATGAGGATGCATTTTAATAGGTAAGAGTAACTCATTCGTATTATTAAATGAATAGTAATTATAAACTCTTACAAAAACAAGCTTATAAATTGACTAACCACTTTAACATTAAAATCAAGTCCCTTTCATATTTAAAGAAATTATCTAGCATTTAACATTAAATTAAAATAACAATTTTTCATATAATTTAAAAAAGAGAGGTTTATTATTTTATTCTATGGTAAATTATAAGAGTTATATTTTTGCAATCATTTGAATTTTGTTCCTTCAAGCTCTACATTTCTCTATTTGTATTAGTAAATAATGGTGTTTAGGAGCATCTTATAATGATACTGAAATTATCCGTAATTGTTTTTCTGAAAAACATTTGTTGCTTCATAGTGATATCACATTTTTTAGTATAATTATTATCTATTATTGTAAAACTTTATATATTAAACATATATAATTTGCAAAAAAGGTCATATCTTGATTCAGATATATTTATTCATCTCACTATTAGCAGTTAAGTCATTAATTTCTCCCTTAATGCTTGATTTTAAGACTGTTTTTTATTAAAATCAATTCTTTTGATCTAGCTTAACGGCTATAAATAACAGTAATTTCTTTCTTTAATTGATTTGTATTTTCCAATAAATTTTATTGAATTTATTGAGAGTTTTATTTCAATAGACTTCAATAATAAATTGCCGTTGCATCACTTGTATTATTCATCAAATACCTATAATTTATTGTAAATTTAAATATTAACTGCAGGAATGCATAAATAAACCAGAATAGTAAATTATTCCATTGCATCGCACGGGAACTCACCTTCTAAACCATTATAGAATCTCAATCATTAATCTCCTGAACAATGCAGCTCCTATAGAGTTAATTGGAGGGAACGAATAAAACTGAGCAACAGTAAAAATTGCACAATTTTTCATAAAAGAAACAATACTAACATGACTTAGGCCACAGAACATCAAAGCAACATCTAAAATCTCTCCCTTGAGAATTTGAAGAACTAACTTCAAAACAAAAATCGATATTTGCAAGAGTTAATTCAATAGATAGTTGTCCATGAGGAACTGCATAAGCAATAATTATCCCAAATTGATCAAGATTATGAGTAGCAGATATCAGAAATGCATGAAATGCTAAAGACACAAATTGAAAAAAATAGGCATCTGCAAAAAAGATTAGAGAAAAGTTCATGCTCATCCTCAAGCAGGACAAGCCCAGTCAAGTCATCAAACGATTCACTTCTTTTATATGATGATAATTATCAACCAAATTTATACTGATATATTGTTTATAATAGAGTTATCCAATGCAGATCAGCAGTATCATTAGCTGGACTTATTCGGAAGGATAGGGCTATTTTTGATCATGGATTGCCTGTTGGATCTCGTACGCATATGTAGGATGGAAGCTCGAATCATGTCAATAGCCATAGGTCGCGAAATATCATAACGGGTCCATCTGGGCTGAGAGTCAAGGCGGTCCATCAATCCCAAGTAGGAGTTTCGTTTGGCAAATCGTTAGAACCACCCCTTGCTTGCTTTGAACATTTTGGAATGAGCCAGTTGCTTAGCTTTCTCTTGAATAAGTTTCCTATTGAGTATTGCTCCTTAATTGTTGGCTTGCTAATTTTATATCCACTCAATTAGAGTCTTTTCCATTTCCATATTGGTCACTTTCCGACCTGCTCCTGCCCTTCTCTCACAAGTTTTTTTCCAACGGCAAAGATTATTAATAGACACTCCATATATTTTTGCTACCTGAGTAATTGACATGAAGTTGGTCTGTTATACAAGAAACTCCTTTGTCCGTCTGTCCAAAATGTTATACTTGTCCTTGGTCTTTGGGCGAGATAACCGACAAAAGTCATTAGAATCATTAAAATCATAAAAGGACCCCATTTCCATCTTCACTTCTTTAATATATTCAGCATCTTTATCTTCAATTTCTTTTTCATTGCCACTATTGTCCTAAGAAGCTTTCTCATTTGGAAGAGTAAGTTTAAGACCAACATTTGACTGTTCTTATTCCTCCTCTTTGATGGAAAGGCGATCAATAACTTCTGGGGAGTATATGGTCTTAATGCTGAGGTCAATGAGGGGATGATCACTTTTTGCCTATTGATGTTCTTCTTCGGAGCGACATTACTCCTTAACGATAACTTCCTCTATGAGGGACTTGTCAACAGCTTTGGATTTCTCTGAGTCTGAACGCGGCCACTGAGGTTCTAAGAAAAAGTAGTTCCTAAGGTGAGACATAGGTCAATTATATTTATGGATGAGAATCATTGTTAAAGTAAAAGAGCGAGTTGCCTTGGCCAATTGAGAAGACATCCACCTCCAAAGTTTGTATTTGATAATGTAGTGGCAAATTAACTATGCTTATATAATGCAATAAGGCTAAAAATGATAAAGGCTAATTAAGAGAAAGTGAGAAAATGGGAGATGATCTTGCTTTATTTTATTTACATTCATCTTGTTTAATAAATTTATATTTTTTGATACTTGAATATGAGAACAAATTTTTTTGAAATATTTGATCTTTATTGGAATGATTCTGAATTTAGACATAGACATCAAATTTGTGACCAGATAATCATCATTACACGATGGTTATTTTGATCACTTTTTGGACAGAAGCATGTTGCCAATCTTAATGGCAGGTGGTTTGTTGTGGAAGAATTCTTCAGCCACTTCCTTTTCCTCTTTTCCTTATTTTTGTTTCAACTTGGAAAAACAAGTTGCTTTACAGAAACTGTAGCAATATATTTCCTTGCACTCAATCCTAAAAATTTCAAGCAATTTTTAATAATCAATAGAGTCCCCAATTTTAAATGATTTTACCAACTTAAAATATTTCTTTAAGCAACCAATTCCTTGACTGAGTTTTTCTATCGATGTTTCCTCTTTTCTCTTTTTTATTTCATCATATTTTTCACGTTCAGTTAATCCTTTCGGCAGATTATACCATGGTAGATCTTTGGAAGCCAGATAAACTAATAAATATCCCAAACTTTCAAGATCATCTTTGGGAAATTGTTCTAATCCATAATGAGATGCTAGAGGACAATATTTTATGGTACCAATTTCTCCACTGTAAATTTTTCTGGAAGTTGTCGCTGTTTTTTTAAAAGTTCCAGCTAATCCAAAATCAACTAAATAAACTTTATGAGGATTATTTTGATTGCCTAGCAATACATTTTATGGCTTAATGTCCCTGTGGACATATCCGCGATCATGTAGCTCTTTGAGGCGAAGAATACATTGGTAAGCTATGCGCTTGATGTCTACAATGTTGAGGGCTGTGTGATTAAGTATATCATCTAGGTTTTATCCCAATAATGTCATTACAATACATCCACTCCCAGTGCTATCATCCTTTACTCTTGCAAATCCATCACTATTTTGCATTTCAGTCATGATCTATGACTCCTTATGGATAAGACCTTCTGAATTATCGCCTCCTTTGTTTCGCTTAATGACTTGAATACTTGATGTTTAAGTATTAAATACTTTGAATACTTCCCCAAATGCGCCCTCTCCAATTTTATCGATGACCTAATACTGTTTGGGTATTTACTATTGCTGATGATAGGCCCTATGGCAATAGTAATTTTTTGGTTTATTCATTATTATTATTTCTAAACTATCAATTACAACTTTCATAAAACAAGATCATATTTAATTTCCATTATTAGACACAGCATGAACTTTTCTCTTTAGATACAAAATGGTTTATTAAAATTTAAGATAGATAAAAAATATAAAACAAGTGTTAATCTACGTAATTGTATATGCTTATTTCATCAATTGACAAGTCTATATAAACAAATATATTTCCTTCTATATAATTCGACAGCATATTTATATGCACATCAATTTTTTAAGTAAAGTTGATTTTCCAAAGTATTTATTTTGAACAGAGCTCACCTTAAATAATTGCGGACTTCAAATACTCATAATTAAATGGAGAAAAAGGAAGTCAACGATTTAGTCATCAACCGACTCAAAAAATAACGCAAGTAGTGGAGAAGCGATCACCCCTTTGGCTTTGTCGCTAAACCCGTTGAAAACCCTGACGGTACAACCAATATGCTCAAGTGGCAGTGCTAAATACCAGGTCCGAAGGATTCTCCTTGGGAAGGAGGCATATATGTACTCACTATGGACTTTGTGCACGACTTTCCTGTTCGTCCTCCTAAATGTGTGTTTAAACCGGTCCTACCTCATCCCAATATTTATCCTTCAGGTACAGTGTGTCTTTCAATTTTGAATTAGGAATAAGACTGGAAACCGCATATTTCGGTAAAGCAAATTCTAATGGGAATTCAAAAGTTATTGAAAGATGAGCCAAACATTGAAAGTCCAGCCCAACAATAACCGCTCACTCTTTATAGAAATAATCGTGAGGAATATTTGAAGAGAGTGAAGGCTTTTGCTGCTCAAAATCGTAAAAAATGAATGATTCGGATAGCTTATAGTAATTATTGTCTAAACATTTATGTGTTAAAGTGATGTAAATAACAATTACATCGATTAATTTCTCAAATTAACATGAAAGAAACTATTTCTATACTTTATTATTTGTTTTTTTAATCACTCTCATTTATTAATTATAATATCAATTGAAAATGGTAAAAGTTCTGCACCTTATGTTAATTATAGTCACAATAATATTGGTCAACGCCTTTACTTCGCAAAAAGTGAATGAATATTTTCAATATTATGATAAAAACAAAGATGGACTTCTGCAAAGACAAGAATATATCGATGCAATCCAAAAAGAAGATTAATAAAATGACATCTTTTAAGAAGATCAATATTATATAGATCTGACTTCAACCTTGTATTAACACTATGACTTAAATTCGGATACAATGTTAGACAAGGAGGAGTGGATATCCTTTGCCAAAGATATATTAGATTAATCAACGTAGGAGTATAGACAAGCGTCTGCTATTAAGAGATAAGTCGGACAAATATAGCTATGATACTCATAAATTATCAATCATATTATTATCATTATGAAAAACTTTGAGGAAGACGATACAAATATATATAAATATTAAATTTTTTAAAGTAATGAATTTAAGGTTCTCATGAATTTTTTCATTCATATCATTCACAATCGATTTAGTAATTATCCCAAAGATATTTCCACTTCCTTTGTCGCTTACCCACAGTAGTAATGAGGTTGACTTTTCATATCAAACTGCAGAAATCCATGAGGAAACTGCTAGAATACAGTAAGATTCACTTTTTAAAGACTGGAATTGCTAAATTAATCAGACTTTACTTTATTTTTTATGCGAAGCGGCAACAGTCATCATGAAAAGGATCTTTACTACCCACAAATATTTTTGTTGGAGGATACCTCTTTAATATTTATGGGGGAACCATTAGAGGACTGATCAGATAATCGCAATTTGGCTTATATTTGGGGTCTTTAAGATACGACTTCAGGCAAATTTTGAGAAAAGTGTGAGGAAGGATCATGTCATTAAGAGCAGTTAATAAGCTTGGAGTGTAATCGTAATAATCCAGGTTGAGAGCAGGGTAGCATAAAACAATTCCATCAGGCACGCGCAAATTCCAACTGATCAACAAATTTGTAAGAGCAGCCACGAGATTTCCCCCAGCCGAATCTCCCACCAAAATTATTTTTACTGGTTCAAATTCGTAGATTTGCCTCATGCAGTTCAAAGTCCATAAGTATGCCTCCAAACAATCCTAAAGACCCTTAGGATAAGGATATTCTGGTGCTTTTCCGTAATCAACTGATACAATAGGAACCTTGAGAGAGTTAGCCCAGTTGCGAGTATACGATTGATGTATAAACGAGGACATACTAATAAATCCCCCTCCATGAATATGAAATATGACAGATTTGGGACTATCTCTTTTCTACTTGAAAATACTTTTAAAGTTTGCGGATATTTTATTAATATGTTTTTCAAAAAATGATTCCTCTTTTTATTATATTTTATTAAGCTTGCGTAACTCCAATTAAAATTCGTTGTTTATTCGAATTGATAGTCTTTCAAGGTGTGGTTTTTACACGTACAGCTATGCTCTGTATTTTTAAATATCATCTATATTGAAATTTGGCAATATCATCTATCCTCCATTTATTTTGGCTAAGAAATACTCTTCTATCTTTCGTGGTATAAATAAGTGAGGAGAGAAAGTGATAGACGGAAGGGAAAGTTCAATGAAAGTCTTGAATTATTTCTTTTAAGGAAGATTCCAGATTTATTTGGCCAAAGATTAATTAGGATTCGAAATCATGATTTAAGCTTCACGATAAGCAGTTTATTTGAAAAGAGTGCATTTGAGAACTTTAATTGCTGAATCATATTGAGCTCCCCAGCTTTTTATCCCTTTAGGAATATCTTTGGCTTGGTTTAGAATATTCATGGCCGCATTTATTACATTCAGCTTGATAGAATAAAAGATACATTAGCTTTGAGTTTTGTGAATGATTGATCAATTACCTAAGGATCACCATATATTTTATATCGAATTATATCCTTATCGAATAGCGCCTTCCAGCGGGGGTGATTGAGTGGAACAGAAAAAAGATCTTCTTTTGATTTAATGCAGGCGAAAGGGAAAAGTTCAGCAATGGTGGTAATCTTTGAAATCTTCATATTAAAGTGTTTACAATGATCTTAAGATGTTTCAAAATATTTTCGACTACTTTTTGCTGCTAATTTTTAATTAATTTGTCCATTTGCAAGCGAGAAGTACATTTCTACAGTTAAATCTCCAACATTTGGCTCATGATGGAGAAATCGTCAAAGAAAGTATATTAAATTTCAACCATCTTGGCCAATATAGAATAATTGATTGGCTCGTGACACTTTTATGTTGGAATTATACAATTTATTATGTCACCAAAAGTTGTTTCATAGATTTATTTGAACTGCTCTCTTGAGTACTTGCTGATGTTGTCTTCGATGAAAAGAACCATTCCCAGCTGTGATTCTCTCAATAACAGGCATCTCCTAAACTTTTCGATGCTATTACTAAGCTCTTTAAACAGTTAGTGCTATTCTGCCACGCTTAACCTATTCAGCACTAATATATTTTTTTACTTAGCCTTTCGAAGAAGATCCATTTTTTACTTATTGGGGTAGTAGTCGGAAATGATGCTGGAGCATGTTTACATGATACTGGAAATAGCTATTTTGGACGGCTGCAACTTTTCTATCAGCTTGATTATAGCGCAATGAAACATCTCGGCTTAAAAACTGCACCTCTGGATTGGTATCTACTCTTCAATCTTGGAACAAGTATGAAGAAACTGTTCGGAAGAGATACGGAATTGTTGAGAATGATTATTGAGAGCAGATATTAAGAGTCCTTCTATCTTTGGAATGGGTTCTTCTTCGTATACAAACTAAGAATCTTCGTTTTCTTAAATTGGTTACATTTATTGTCAATGATTGCCAATACTTTATAAGAATTTATAATTAAAAGATCGCAAAATTTTAGCAATCACCAGTTTTTCTCAGTATAGTTATAAAAGATAAATTGATTTTGCATCAAGTCAAGCAGCTGTAAGGTGATGGCGCAAAACAGGAGAGTTAACTATTGGCTCAGTAATTATCCTAAAAACATCCTCCACCAGTAATTCAGTTCCATTTATTGTGATGTGCTTATAGTTGAGCAAAAATAGGTCAAGCTCATTAAGATCTTCATTATGTAAGTAGGTATCATCTAAAATTTTAGAATTTGTATCTTAGTGAGTTGAGGAAGTTGCATTTGATTGAGCCTGTTCAATCTTCCTGACTAAGGTTTGCTTCATTTGAATTATACTCGCATTTTATTTGGGCAAATCACCATTGCCGTGAATAGTTATGAGCCCAAATCCTGGCTTACCAAATTGTTATATAGCTTAATTATACGTTTTTTTCACATCAGGTTGAGAAAGAAGTCCCAGCCCACCAGTGCCTTAATTGATAGCTACAAACTCTCCTCGATCAAAGGAAGCATCCTCTTAAGTATCATAACTGCCATTTTTAATGGGATAATTTCGTTAATAATTATCCTGATATGCACCCACGTAAAGATCAATCGGATCGTTCTACTGTCCATGGCTGCTTGTAAGGAGATTGAGGAGAGGAGAAAGATTCGCTGTATCTACATCACATTTATGAGTTTAAACTGAGTTTATGCTAGCATCATCGCAGGTGAGATCATAATGATTGAAAGCAATGCTGAAATCATTCCATTACTCGTGATTATTTTTCAATAATGAGCTAAGTGAAGAAAGAGTTTGCTGGAACTAAGGAATCTCAGTTTTATTACCTGCAGAGTATTGTGCGCTTGTTTAAAGTAGAATTATCTTGACTTTACGAGAAAAGGAGTAGCTTTGCATGCCAGTGGGTTGATCGCTTTATAGCCCTCCCAGCACAAAGCAATCTTAAATCAGACTAAAATCTTTATGATTATTGATTTCCTTAGGACCAAGATTAAGTAGCAAGGGCCATCTGTTAGAATATTGTCCTAAGAGTGTCATTATTTTGTTATAGTTAAGACCACGATTGCCAGTAAAATTTTAGGCAAACCCGCCATTTATAACCATTCCATTTATGCGATAATGGTTTTTGTTTTCATCGTTGGCTATTTATGTGTCCCTACGCGAAAGTAGCTCTTAAAAAGCTTGCGCGAAGGGAGGATATTTTTTATCATCAAGCAAATTAAGGTTTGCTGTCACTACAGCAATAAAGGGTAGACTCTCAGATGTTAGCTCTACTAGAGTATAGTTTGTATCAGCTGATCCGCCTGAAACACGATAGTTAAAACTATCGACTTATGATGGACTATCCAATTCTAAATTGCAGGTATGGACCCACTGCTGAAAGTAAGTTTTATTTTGTTAGATAATTTGTATCATCTTTACCGTGCAGGCAAACTCCGCTTGGGAGTTTAGATAGGTTGTTTCAATGTAACTGTCAGCGCACTAATCGAAAGTGTTAAACATGGCAATCATATCCACCTTGAGAACTGAATCGGTTTAAGGGTCGTAGAAAATCCGAAGATAGAGAGGATCACAGCTCTAACAATACATGCCAAGTAAGAAGCTCAGAAATACTAGCAATTGCTTTAAATTTTTGTTCATTTAAATTGTTATTATGTACTACACATTAATATAACTAAATAAAGGATACAAAGGCAATATCAATATAATTGCTCAATATCCTTGCTCAAATGACAGGCAAAGAACTCAAATC
>Ga0302185_10000412_pt1 | contig 33306 bp, 19 predicted proteins | sample II_Bog_E1_1_FD_200231 | JGI IMG/M metagenome (GOLD analysis project Ga0302185, IMG submission 200231) | Peat permafrost microbial communities from Stordalen Mire near Abisko, Sweden - II_Bog_E1_2 | ecosystem: Environmental > Terrestrial > Soil > Wetlands > Peat | place: Sweden: Abisko... | reverse complement strand
TTATTCAATATATCATAAGCTCATCTCAGTGACATTTTATACTCCTTGAAATATATAAATTTCATAATTACAAAACACGTGAGTAATCAATGTTTGACGGCTTATTTCAAAATATTCCTCCAATTACCAAACTTATTATGGGATTATAGCTGTTAGGATTGGGTTTGCTATCGTTGGAATATCTAACGAGATATGACCTCTACTTTAATTTTAACAGAATTATTTACGAGGGAGAAGTAAAGTACATCTTTTGTGATACAGTATTGCTTGACTCAGGTGTGGAGAATGGTAACCAGTCTCTTTTTTCTAAAGAGAATGAATATGTTCTTCATATTTGAAGTGCTCATGATGTACACTCAAATATATGCAGATACCATATGCTGAAAAATTTAGAGAGAGGATTTGCTAGAGGCAGCATCGACTTTCTGTACATTATTATGATTATTTGCGGCACTTTGTACACGTTAGCTACATTACTATCAATTAACTACCTTGGCATTCTGTTCAAATATACCATTTACTATATCTACGGCAGGACAAATTATTAGCAGTTTATTCAGATCAATCTTATACCTATTCGTGCACCTTACCTTATATGGTAAACATAACTTAAGACAGGGTTCTCATTTTTTTCGATTGGCTGATGGAATCTCCTGAGTTCAAAAATTATGTCATTAGTATTCTAGTCGGTCATACCATATATTTTTTAATTTCAGTATACCCGAATCTTTATTTCAGTAATAAACAAAAATGGCTTGACACACCTTAATTCTTGTACAATTGAGATTATGTAGTGTGGATTTAGTGAGTCCCTTTTTTAAGGAAGAAGATCGATTGCAGAGACAAAATGACGATAATTTCTGGTGAACTAAACATAATTGAATATGATTACAAACCATATATAGCTAATATAAAAATGAATTGTTAGATGGCATAATAATAAAATTAGTTTTAAAGTTATGTACAAAGGACATCCCTTTGCGAATAAAGTATTAGAGAAGATAGAAAAAGAGAGGATGCTTTAGCAACATCGCCAAAATATACGATTGGTTAGACCTGTCACAGATTTTAATGAAACCAAAGACACCTACCATACTCTTAATCCCAAGAAGAAGGAAATGCAAAAGGAAGCAAAATGCACGTAAATTTAAAGAGAAAACCGACATCTTCTCGAAAAGATTACGCACATAATGGGCAAAAGAAAAAGCGAATCTTAGTTGAAAAATAATGGTAGTTTAAATTCAACTATCAGAAAGAAGTAGTGTCAAAGTATTGAAGTATAAAATGCTAAAATGCTGCGTCGTCTTCAGGACAGGAAATCTGACTATTCATTAGGAAAGCTGAAAAAATAATGGAAAAAGACAAAGCAAATGATAAAAAATATTACCAGTTATCCCTTAGTAATTGATCAAATAATCGGAAGAAGAAAAAAGAGATTTGCAAATATCTCATTAGATGAACTTAAATTTATTGTCAGTACCAACCCTGAAGATTTTCAATTATCGAAAGTGAAACTTATCAATGGGAGAAAATTTATTATAACTCTTAAGTTTACCTACGATAAATGTGTGATTATTGGAGATCTCAGGGCCGAAAAGGAATTGAAAGTTATCGATATAGATCGAGAAGAAGCATATAAGATTATTTAATAAAATTGTGGTGGAGATATAAATCAAATTTTCGACTGTTTAAAGTATGATTAAACTGAGCAATCCCTTTTTTTAACAGCCGATGAGGTTGTTGATAATTAAAAGAAGTTCAACAGTTCTAAATAGATTGATACAAAGGAAGGCAGCCGTTTGAAGTTAAGACAAAAGAGGCAGATGAGCCACAAGCCCATTTATGACGGTACCATAATGTAGCGATAAGACTTGATATTTTGAATAAATTTTATGCAAATTCTACCAAATAGAAAGTCTATATAAATATCAAAAATAATAGGAAATCATTAAATAAGCTTTTTCTTTTTATATATTCTATTTTCTTTTGATAATCACATATATTCATGGGAAACTGTGCAGCCACCAAAAGCACCAAGTCGAAATTAATCTAATCTATAAACAATAAATAAAATATTGCCGACATAAATCATCCTCTGACCAGCGATTAGAAGAAGTATACTCTTGAAGAGTAATATTATTGTTATCTTAGAGCAATTAAAAAGAGAGAGTAACTCAAAAGAAATTTACAATAGAGTTATCTCGCCCCGCCTATTTTTAAAGTACCAAAAATAGAACCAATATCCAATAAATATCCACGCTTAAATTGATCTGATTTTAGTTATATCAATTAAACAAATGTTGACCAATTAAATACAAAGAATATCAGATGATCTAATTTATTTTGAGAAACTCCTAGATGTAACGCGAAATAAAACCAGCAAGTTCTTCATTGTCGCATTTTATCATCAGAGTCATTGTTTACGGCAGCTTAAAAATGTTAAACTACATACAGGCCACCCCTAAATCACCGTTTGTTTCAATTACTTTGCAGTAGTTATACAGCTTTATCTATTCTTCTGAGTCTGCTGAGGCCAATACTGTTATATTCCATATCTTAAATAGCTATTAGAGATTTTACTCGGATATGAGGTCTAAATTTTTTACAACTCTAGTTATTGATGAACTAAATTATTAATCATGTACCCGATATCATATTCTTCCCAACATTTTTAGAATATTTAAGCTGTCATCGAGAAAGTAACGTCGAAATTATCAACCTCAAGTTTTTTAAATTTAGAGTCAACGTCAATATCCTGTTTGTTTACAACTTCAGGCTTTTCTTATTACTCTACCTCGATATCTCCTTCAATTTAAAGTTCCTGCTCAACTTAAATATATTTAAGCTTATCAAGAATCCATTTCTCCTGCTTACTACCAAATATGATTTCCATTGAGTTAAATTCTAACTCCTACCATACCTTCTCAGAATATTTTGATTCCACTCTAAAATCAAGAAAAGTAGTTTTGAATTCCTCGACTCCCGAGGCCAATCCTCGATAAAGAAAGGCGGCATAGTCCTTGACATGAAGATGCGTATCATCATCCATTAAGATACTCTTGAGTATAGTGGAGAGAACATTACACATTTCATCGGGTCGTTTTAAGAAAAGCTTGACATTAGCCCTAAGAAGACTGATCTTAAGCTTGTCAGAAATGTCAGTTTGATTCCAGGCAACTAATTCGATAGCCTCCTCAATAAACTCACCATAATCCCCTATAATCTCAATCATAGAGCATCGAGACTCCTCTTCCTTTGCGTTTTCCACAAGAGTGTAAAAAATGTTGCTGAAAATGGCAAAATCTTTTGGATAAAGCCTCAAATAGTTTCTTATGAGAGGAAGTGCATAGTTGCAAATATAGGTTCTCGGCGTACTGTCAATTACCTTAATAACAGTTTTTATCATAAACTTTGCCTCACTCTCATCGAAATCAAAAAGTGTTTTTTCGAGTGCATCGATAGCCTATTTACTGATTTCCTAATCAAGAAGATACTCTGCAAACTAGTTGATAATGTCTGACATGTTGGTTTTGTTGATGCTGAGTTGGAGTATGTTAATCTTAATAGCTTTCAGATATGTGGGATCATTGTTCCCGAGTAAAAATTTCTTATAATCATTGAAGAAGCAGTCAGCTTTGAACGTTGATATTATGTATTCAATGTGCTTTAACACAACAAACTCGATTTCAGGTGTGTCATTATTTAGAAAAGACAGCAAACTACTCTTTATTGCCTAAAAGATATCTTTAGACAAGTCTGACTTGATCTTACTCATCTTTAGATATATTTTACTTATGCTTAGCGCTACTGAAGCTGATGAACTCTTTAGTTTACTCTGCAAGGTGTTCAAGATGTGAATGATCTCTTCATCATTTTTTGGATCATAGAGTTATATGTAATTGAGAATTACAGGCAGTTGAAGCTATCCAAAATTATTTAAGTACTCCAGCAGATAATTTGTCAGTTTTTTACTCATTGCAATTCCTTCATCTTCAATTTCATTTATCGCCTAGATAGCTGTGCATACTAAGCTACTGTCGTTCTATCTTATCATTTAATAAAATTTATTCAAAATATTCTCGTCTCGGATTGGTGTTTCAAGGACTCGATTCTTTTCGACGATTATTTTAGTGAGTCCCATTATGCAGCTTTTTTTAACAAGGGGGCTGAAATCATTTAGCCCATTCATAAGAATAGGATAGGTATACTCTTACCTACCCTTGAATCGTAAGTTTGACAAATTTCTAGCTGCAAAAGCTCTAATGTTTGGATTTGGTGATGAGCAATCTTTCATAAATGTATTGATTGCCATTCGTGCAAAATTTTCATTTGCTGAACTGTAGATACTAAGGTACAGATAAATTAATTTCTTTTCAACTAAATCTTTCGTGGCTGAGGCTAGTACCATCTAAGGGTAGAGTCTGGATGTATCAATACCAGATGTAGTATAGGAGATGACTTTTTTGATGACTTCTTTCCGATAGTACTCTTTGTCTGGGTCTGAGACTATGGTTTTGAGATAGTTTTTGATTTCATTAAGTTAATTCTTCTTGCTGCCTTCGAAGTAGACCTCTTCCCCTGTTCTCTTTTCTCTAGCTTTGTCGACATCAAAGTTGTAGTTTTGGATGGCAAACATATACAAATATTAAATATGAGAAAATTGATCATCTACGTATATTATATCCAATTAAATTCTGGGTCATTTATGGATTGCATATACCTTTTATTGATTTATTTTGCATTTGATATATTAATTTATAATGGACAGCAAAAAACGATCCAGCAGTCTAACAGAATTCATTCACTTCGAAACGAAGGAGTTCCGAAAAAATTTCGAGTAGAAGTATCACCCGCAGAAAAATGAGTACTTTAAACATGTTTACAATCAATTGATAAGGTGCTATCGTACCCATATGACTGATGAGGCAATTACAAACTTAGACAGCGAACACATGCTCAGTTATTTTTAATGTTATAAAAAGATTCTAGGTTCGGCCTAGAGAAATAACAAGTACTTGTATGACGAAGGATTGAATATATAAAAAAAGCTGAAATTTTGTTTTTAGATAAAATCAACATTAACAAAAAATGAATCTGAATTTGATCGCAACAGACAAGAATGCCTCAATGACTACTAAAGCAAGTATGAACATCTCTACTCTTCCTTTTTTTAGTCCAACATCCCAGTAAAGTAAAATTAAACACCAATTAATCATCCCTCTCAATCTCTATGATGATATGTATTTTGTATCAAGTTATACTTCATTAATTATTTAGTACCGGATAAATCGATAAATGAATTGCAAAATTATGCAGAAAAAAGGATACGCGCCATCTACTCTCTACGCCTTTGATTATGAAAAGGAAAATAACAATAATTCAGATCTTTAAAGTTTGTTAGTAAGCAGTGTTCGGTGCGATTCTCAACCAATTAATGATTTACAAGTTAACATATCTAAACCTCGAAGTAAAGCAACTCAAAGCCTAATTAAGAAGCAGTACACTAGTAATGTATATGTGGATGAGCAAGGTGAAGGAGGTTTTGTACAACAAACTTGTCAGTGTGATAAAAAGATCGAAAGCTTGAATTAAACGATAAAATTATTAACTTTAAGACTTCAGGAATGTGAATCAAAGATAACCCTTTGCTTTAGTAAATATTCTCAAAATTCATAAAAGATAAGCAATCAGTAAAAACTAGGTGAGGAAATGAAGTATATTTGCTGGTAAAATAAAGAACGATTGAAGTAAATTAGTAGTACAATCAGTAAAGTAGAAGAATAGGGTAAATATAGAATGGAGGTGATGGATGATGACTTCAGCAAAATGCAAAAAACATTGACAAGGTGGGAAAATAAGGAAAATTAAAAGGTTTCTATAGAGAACCGTATGCTGGAGCATAAATTTTAAAAATATAAAGATGATCATGATCATAAACTTAATACAGTGGTCTAAACCATCGAATAACTCAGCAAACTCCAACGCAAACTGATAGAGCATCAGCCTTTAAATGATCCGCCTAAGTCCACTTTTCCTGATGATCCTGTCCCTCGCAAAAAGAAGTACTATAGGGGTCACTCCATCTGCTAAAAATTGCATCTAAATGAGAGCACAAATATTAGTTTCAGTCGAAACTACGAGCTTCCCAGATGATTCAATTCGATATAATTTACTAACCGATATATTTGATTGAATGTCGCTTTCATAAATGCGAGCCGAGATCAGGGAAAATAATAACGAAAGCAAATCCAAACTTTCTCGTTATCCCTCCTTCTCGAACTCGAATAATCAACGATCTCGTGAAGACATTTATCTCCACAAACTATAATGTCTCATCCACTAGCATACTAATATCATCAAGAATAATAAACCAGTGATCGAACATCTAGAGTATCAGCGCAAATTTTATAAGCGGATCTGTCAAAAACAGAAAGAGAAATTGAAGGGGGTCGACACAAACATGATTCGAAAGGAATACGAAGAGGAGATTAGTGACTTGCGATAAAAACGTAGTAAAATGCATCAAATGATAACAGACATTCACGACGAGGCCTAAGGAAAGAAAAATACTTTTTTGTCCATGATGAAAAGCTTTGAGGAAAATAAGACTTTCCTTGAAAACTCTTTGATTGAACTATAGAAAGAAAAAACTGAATACTTACAAATAATATAAAAGAAGAAGAAATTGGTGGAAGTTGACAATCAGAAAATGGTACATAACAGTAATCTAATCAGATAAAAATAAAGGACTGAGTAGAAATACAAAATGGTAAAAGATGAAATTCAGCGGAAAGAGGTACTGCCCATGTGATATTATTTGATAGATGTCATTTTGTAGTTACTACCTACAAAGTATGATTTATTTTGGTAATATAACTACTGATGCCATATAATAAAGGATAAGATCATAAATTGAGGTCCAGTCTTATGCTTTTATTGTCACTGCTATATTTACTACCTCTTGGATACAAATAGGAACTTCCTTGCTTTAAACTTCCCTTTAATTATTCACCTTCTTCTGTTTATGTTATATCGAATATGACAGTGGATTGAAGTTATCCACTTTTTATAACCTTGGAATTAATGGGCAGAATTGTACTGTTTATTTGCATTTCGGTGAGATTACTAAGCGATTCTTCATTTTTGCTCTGCATCTCCTCTCCTTTTTTATCTTTCTCACTTACAAGTTGATAAAATAGTTGGATAAGATATTAATAATTTGTGGCAAGTTGCAGGAAAGAGAGGAAGAAAAGGAAGACTAAAGCCAATAGCCATATAACCTACAAAGCATAACTGTTGACAATCTTCTGGGCTACCAAAATAACAATAAATGCATTTAATATCAGGACACCACAACTCAAGTAAGTCGTAATTTTGTATATCTTTCTGCGGTAGGGGATCAATATGGAAAGGAAAAGATAAAAGCAAAAATATATAATAAGACAGATAGATTGTGTGGTTGAGTTCCTAATGAAAATAATAATCGTGATTGCAAGAGGCAGTTTTGAGAGGTAGTTTATGATTGATGGAAATATCGCATGAGATTTTATCTTATTCTGAATATTGTTTTGCTAACTCTTCGATTCAATTTATTGATTTTCATTTAATTCATGTTTTTCTCCTATTTCATTGAAATAAAATAATGCTATCTGAGATCCATCCTCTTCAGTTTTAATTTTCCATCTGCATGCTCCCAAAATCACTATTGCATCGACTATGAGTAATATTAAGGATAAAATACCTAATGTCGAATAAGGATCGAAACAATAGAGATAAAGCATCATATCAAGACTTAATTACAAGAACACAAGCCGGAATGTATAAGTAATCAAATAAGGGTTTATTTTAGAGTATACCTTTAGCATTAACGGAGATCTCTTGCTGAGAAATCGAACGCCAATAAAAATTATACAAACACTAAGCATGATTATGTTTATACCAAAAGCATCTGCTATGAAATAGCCAGTTTTCCCCATCAGTAAAAATTTTGTAGGAAGTGAAGAATGTGGAGAGATAGAAATGATTTCCATGAATGATACAAAATTTGTATAAAATAAGAAAAGAGCAGTACTTTGAGTGGAAGTATTCATTTAAATTGTTAGGTAGTATGTATAGGAAAGAATTTGGAGTAATTCAATAGTAATTAGCAGATTAGTTTTATACTTGAACAGGAACTATAAAAATATGTTAAACAGAAAATGCGATATTGCAAGACCTAAAATAACATTCATTAAAGAGTGAGATGAAGATTGACTGGGAGAATATATGATTGATGGATTGCTTTCATCGACACAGGTGCCTCCAACTAATTTAGAGTTGGTGCAACTTGTACATGAAAGAAAACTTATATCATTGCAAGTTAAGCATGTTGGATTGCATCTAACACATTATTAGAAATAAGCAACCCATCCGATTTAACATAGCAAACATGTCATGTTGTGATTAAAACTTAATTACCCTTGAGCACAGCTGCTAACACAACTGGACTCGTTTAAGTTAAAGAAAAGGGGGGATGCACAGCTTAGGCAGGAGTTTGGACCTGCTCCTTGGCAGCTCAAACAGCTGGTATCACACAAGAGGCAGAGAGCAGAATAAGTATATGATGGGCAAGTGGTATAGCAACTGTTTTGTAAGAGAACTGCTATTCCAGGACAAGATAAACAGTTGTCGTTAAATGGGCCATCACAAGTAAGACATTAGGAGTGGCAGAGGATACAAAGTTGAGTTGTCGTCGAGCCATAATAATTTCCTGGGCAGGTTGCGTAGCAAATTCCTGCTAAATTAAAGGCAAAAGATTGGCAAATTAAACAAATTGTTGAATTAGAACACTCTTTGCAGTTAGCAATACAGCCGATGCAGATGAGGAAAGTTGAATCAAGATACGTTGCTTAAGGACATAGATTAGTACAGGAATTGTTGTATCCATATAGAGAATTTGGACATGTAAAAGAGCAGGAATAGTTGTAGAAATATGTACCATTTACGCAAGAAAGACAGTAATAGCTGCCACCGTTGTTACCGAGACAAGTTAAGCAAGGAGAAATGCAAGCGAAACATTTAGCTGTTTGTTCCTAAGAGTACCAGCCGACAGGACAAGCGCTAAGACAAGAACTAGTAGGGCTATAAAAGAAATACGAGTAGAGGCAAGCATTACAGTTGGTTGATAATGAGCCTGTGCAAGAAGCACAACCAGTGTTGCAGGAAGTGCAAATTGTTATAGGAGGATTACCTACAAATCCTGTAGCACAGCTTGAGCAGGTTGATAGACTGTTGACGGGATTAATGCATTGGCTACAAGCAACGTGACATGGTTAACAGTTACCCGTAATATTGGACAAATAACTCGATTAAGGAAAGAATACTATCCATTCGAACAAGGAAGACTCACACATAACGCACAAGGCATTAAATTGCAAGAAGTTATTTTTTGTAAGTAGGTTCCTACAGTTTGACAGACACAAAGACCTCCAACTAAAGTGAGTCCGCCGATCGAGTTACACGAAGAGCACGAAGCTATTTAGAGCATTAATTACATGAGTTGCTGCATGTCAGGCAAGATTGATCACAGGCTGATAAAGTAATGCTTAACTCTCTGATACCCCAAGCTCCTGCACTACTTACAAGATTGCTAATAATTGTGATATTTAAAGTTGAACTACTGTGAGGGATAGTAACATTTAAAAAACTAATCACTTCGTTAAAATTGGTATTTATGCTATCAGAAATTGGGTTAGGATTGCCACATAAATTTGTTGTTCCTCCGTTTTGACTTGTAAAAGTGTAGACTTGGACAGAAACTCCGTCGACCAACACAAAAAGGCTGCTATTAACCCACGAATCGATCTTGTATAATTTAGCTGTGATTGTAAGAGAATAATGGCTGATAAGCCCCGACCATGTGCGGACTATACCGTTTGGATTAGTTAGGTCTCCTATAAATACGTTATAGCCTATATCGATCAGACATTACCACCAAAAATGCGGTTACTCGAACAATTAGAAATTTTCATCATAGGATTATTTGCTCCGAAAGGATTCCAAGCGACGAAATCATTATCCGTAAAAGATTGAGTGAAGTATTATTGTGCGACGGTGTAGGTGTAAGTCCGCATTGGAATGACTAAAGCGAAGATAGCAATGACTAAAGCTAATAGTTTCATTAGCTCGATATAATTTAGTTATTAATGACTGTGCCCAAATAGAATTATTAATATTAATGCATATCTTGCTAATTCCTTACTTTTCTGTTGTAATAGTAAATATTTTCAAATGAATAAGTAAAATCGCAAAAAAATATTTTTCACTTCTTAAAAACAGGAAAAAAACAAAAGGTATTAATTTAAACTTGCTTGGGGGTCAGCTCCTCATCCACATAAGGCTTGGAAGGGAGGGGAAGATGCTCTTTTTGTCTCCAAAAATATTTTGATTATCGCAGATGGGGTGGGAGGATGGATTAAAATGGGCATAGATTCTGGAGTGTATGCTCGTGAGTTGATATCAATAGTAAAAGAGACGATGGAGAACGAAAAAGAAAAGGAACTCTATTTTATAGAGAGACCCTAGGAACTTGCAATTCGAGCAGTTTAAAAAAATAATTAAAAAGGATCAGCCACTCTTTCCATCTTGACCTTACATCCTTTTACTGGGGTTGTCAGAAGCTACCATATTGGAGATTCTATCTTCGGTTTATTTAAGAAAAATGGGGAAGTCATTTTAGCGCAATAGCAGCAACGTTCATTTAATGTTCCCTTTCAAGTATTCTGTAATAAAAACAATGATAAGCACAATAGCGACTCAGATTAAGAATAAATTGTATCAGATGTGTTTAAGGGGAGCTACAATCAATTTAACTACTCAGAAGTGGGAGAATGTCTGATTGTTCTGGCATCTGATGGGCTATGGGATAATGTTCATGCGGATGAACTCAAAACTGAAATTTTGTCTATTGGAGATGATCTCGTACAAAAGACAAAAAGCATTATTCGTAAAGCCAAATAATACTATCAATTAGAGTAGTACGAATCTCCATTTTACCATAAGGCATTAAAGCAAGGCGAAGTGGTGCCTAAATGTGGAAAAATTGACGATATCAGCGTTATTATTGCAGAAATCGTCTAACTTCAAAGCTGATTTTGCTGAATTTATGCGTTGATTCATCGCTTGATTATCCTTCAATCAATATTCATAATTTAATCTCTATAGTAATAATAGTGTAATATCTGAATCATAGTATCATTTATAGACAAGAAATTTACCTTCTTTCTCCCAACTAAACTTCTGAAGAAATGCATCTTTTTAGTATTACTTGCGAAGAATGTCTTGATGCAGCATTGCCCGATTGAAATCGTACTACTTGATGAGTTTTCTTTCTTGTCGCTGTATATCTGCTACGCTCGACTTGGTTGTCTTGTGTTTTGGTTTATAGTCCATCTTTTTATCAATAGAAGAATTTATTAATTTATAACTATTTAGTCATTGGTTGACTATTTATGATATAAAATTTGTATGGAAGTGGCAATAGATCAGTCATGAGATTAGCCGATAACAGCACTTCCGCAGTCAGAATTTATAGTAGCAGTTGAATTTACTGGATGATGATCTCTCGAGTAAGGCCTATGCTTAAGGCTTTGGCTTATATTTTTTACGATGAAATGATAGGTGAGCGAAAGATTTAATATTTAATACTGATCATTTTTAAATATTATTTACTGAATAACTTTTCTAATTACTCTTTAGCACTGTTATGATTGATCATTAATTAGCCCAATTAAGCCTATACTAAGACTGTTATGATTGAGACTTTTAAGTTTGGATATTATTTACAATTAAATTGTTTGGTGATTTATAATGAACACAAGCGATTTGAGTTCGCCTCCATCCAAAATAAAAATGCTCCATGAGCGTTGGCAATAGATTAATCATGAGATTGACCGATAAAAACACTTCCGCAGTCAGAATTTATAGTAGCAATTAAATTTACTTGACGATAAGCTATCGAGCAATAAAAGTTTTAGCCAGCAAAAGTTGCAAATTCTGGTTTAAAAAATATAAAAAGCCAAAGAATAAATAAAACAAGTGCAATAGCATAAACAGGAAATAGATGTGACGGTATAAAAAAAGTTAAATAAGCTTGAAGAGACTATCAATAAGTAAATAAAAGAAGAGAAGTTAAGTCGAGAGGAGTATAGAGATAACTGGATTAAAAAATCTGATTAAAAATTATTGGATATCTGCAATTCAATGGAAAGTATTACTTCAGAAAAAGGTGAAACTATTTAAAATATCACCATAAGGATTTAGAAAAAATTGAGTGATTTGGAGCAGACGATTTAAGAGGAGAAGAAAAGGAGAGAGGAAGATACAACTAAAATTACAGAAAACATCGAACAGGAACTAAACAAAATGTATGGAGAGCTTGAACTACAGAGGAAAGGAAGAGAACAAACCAGCCGCAAAATAGAAACCATGATCAAGGAGATTCAACAAAAATTATAAAATTAAATAGAGGAAGAACGGAAGTTGAGAAGGCAAACAAACAACTCATTGATGATGCTGCTTGAACAGACATGCATCAAAGTTCAAAAAGCATTTTAATGATAGTTAATTTAAAATAAAAAATAGTCAAGCATCATATTTCGAGTTTAGATTGGAAAGAACGACCAAACGACTACCATGCAGAATTGACTGCCTTGACCTGCTCAACGGTAGAAGCAGCAGATCCGTTGACAGATGCATTCAGTTTTTGTTTGTATTGCTCCATGGTTTGCACGACACCTGAGACATCTTTGCCAACAGCATCAAAGATAGACTGGATTTTCTTCTTCATGTCCAATAATTTTTTTTATTTCATGACGACAGCCTGCTATCTCTTCAAAATAGCGGCTTACTTCTTAAAAATCTTCTACTACTGAGATTTTAAATTTTATTTTTCAGCTTCTGATGCTTTTATATCTTTGAGGATTTTTACCTGCTCAGTTTTTAATGTTATGTTCTCTTGCCTGCATTTTAAGAATTTTTCTCCTAACTTCTTGCTCGCTGCAATTTAATTAAGCTGTTTCTTGAGCTACATGACCATTTTTTTATTTCGTTGCAAAATATTTTTGACGTTTAGGAAACATTTCTCTGAACATTTCTTTTGAACTTCCTATAAGATTTCATTCTCTTATTGCGTTCTTTTCAATCGGAAGTCAAAATACTGCGAACTTTTCATTTGACTGCACTCTAATAGATCAATAGAAGGTTCTTAAGAATGATCAAAACTGTGATTCAAGCCATCTTTCAGCTCGAAAATATCTGAAGTTACTGTTGTCATGCATTTTAGACTTACATTTTCTTGTTTTTTGCTGCTGACCATTTTTTCCATAAGATCAGTCTGGTGATATATGTGCTTTGTTTCCTCAAGGATGTGATTATCAAGAGTGAGGCTGTAAAGCAAACTTGTGGAAAAGCTGTCATATGCTTAAAGATAGTAATTTTCGTACATGGAAAAGATCTAATTTATATAATGAGTTTAACGTATTCTAAGCATATCAAATATTCTTCTACGAAAGGATAAAAGCCAGTAATTGGCCAATAAAACTGTGAACCTATTATTCACTGCTTAGATCAAGCAGACAATACCTCAATGGCTATGTTATTTGCTTTATTGATATGAAACGATAATATTTTATGACATCTAATTCCAACTGATTTATTTTTTAATTATATTCATAAAAGAAAATAAAAAATAAAAGTTTCGATGCTTTCCATTTCCGAGACAAATATCAATAATTTTCAATTGTTTGTTCATAGTGATCAAATTAAAGTGAACCTTTAATCTATAAAATAATTTCCTCTTAGAGCCAGTATTTATTTCGCTTAAAGCTTTTTTTTGTATCGAGTATATTTTTCTCGCCCTTTTCAGCTGTTACTTATGATAAGTTTCAGCAAAGATTAATTATGAGGGTTAATCCTAATTAGATAATTATACTTTATCAATAAAAATATATTAATAAAACAATGTAAAAATTGGTACGCTATCGAAAGGCCTTCTATGAAAAGGAGAACCATCTACAAAATGGAAACAAAAAGAAAGACTTTCAATTGCCAATAAATCAAAAGATTTAAACCTCTGAGAAACTATACAGATCCCTATCTCAGGCTGTGATTCCTAAAACTATCCTATCAAAAAAGGAGAAGGTTAAGAGCAATACTGAGCTTTACTGTTAAAACTATGGTGAATAACTCTTAACCTCACCTTACTATGAGTTGAAAGCACCTCATTTTCTTAAGCGCCATCAGGTGGATGGAATACTAAGAGCTAGGATGTTAGATTGGATGGTAGAAGTTACTACTTCATATAAATTTACTAGCAAGACCTATTTTGATGGAATCTCTCTCATGGATCGTTTCTTTGAGGTTGAAAGAGAATCCATTGCTCCGACTAAACTGCACGTTATTGGAGTGCAATGCATGCTCATCGCCAGCAAAATGAATTAAGTTTACCCTTTGAAAATAAAAACGGTCTATGAAAAGATTGGCCACAAAAAGCTACCGCTCGATTAGCTTGTCTAAATGGAGGAAAAGGTTATAAAAAGTTTAAATTATAAACTTAACTCTTGGACATTCTTTGATCTAGCCTTAATGAAAATCGCATAACTCGTGCACCGAGATTAGGATCATAGACAGACTCTAGGAGAATTATTGATTAGTTATAACAGCACCACAAAAGATGGAGAGAAACAGTAAGGAAAAGAGTCGCAGCTAAAGAAAATGGAGGATATATGCAGTTATCTATCCAAATTCGCAATTTATGATTATTAATTCTACTGTGATAACAGTGTGATCCTGCTAGCCTAAAGCGTAATCAAGGCAACCTTCGAAATTCTTTAGATCACTAGCCCAATTAATTTTTTTACTTGCTCGCCAATAACCATTGAACTCTGCAAGCAAAAGCTTTTCAAACTAATCCAAGTTCACAAATCAAAATATCAAAGTCTTGGCAACCTCTTTAAATTTACTCGTAAAGACATAATCCTGAAAGTTGAATAATTTGTATGACAATGATATTGTGTATTATTAGAGTAAGAATCATTCATTATCATTACTGGATCTATTAGTCGGTTAAGTGATTTGTATTTTGATTGAATTTATTTGAAGTTGAGAGATGTTATTTTTACTGAGTTTATGAACGATTTAGTGCGAGCTCAAAGACTTCAAACTTTTCTCAGGTGATTCTTTGCTATCGTAAATTGTCCTATTGATAATTATCTCCTCATTATTGTTCATTGAGTTGAATCTTCTCAAAAAGAAGGAATCGTCTTTTTTGTCCGTGCCTGTATTAATGGTGTAGTGAGAATAATCAGATTAAGTTTGCTCGATCTGTCTGAAGTTGTAGGGAATCTCTTCTATTTTTTATTATTCTATCATGGGAGACATCATGGGGGACATCATAAAGGAAGGTTCTTACATATGGCCTAAGCTATTGATAAGGCTTTCTCTTTTTTCTCCTTAAATATTTTGTTCACTAACTATCTTTTGCAATTTTTAAGGAGCAATCAAATGTCGTTCTTGAATCAATTCATAAAAAGAATCAATCACATAAAACTCTGAAAAGTGGTCTTTTAATTTGGATATTTAATTTTTAATCTTCCTCTCACTATCCTTCACAATATTTAATAGTTGGAGCATTCCTTGATCCTCTCTTATCTTTTTTATAACCTTCTTATGCTTAAAATATTTCTATGCTGGTTTCTTGAGTTTGTTATAGATGTACTCTAACTCGTCATTTAACTTAATTTCAGTCTGTACAAGTCGGCCCAAACTTACAAGAATATACTTGATCTGCATCTGACAATATATCTTCTCTATTTTAATACTGCAACAATCCTTCATGACTTTGAGATCACTTGCGCATTTATTGATACAACTGCATAATAAATCAATATTTGTTTCTGGAGGGAGAAGCATCATTAAGTTAGAACCGAGTTTCAATGATCTAATAATCACTTTATCTAACGTTGGTTCGAAATCAGCTATTGAGAGACTCCTGCGACCGATTATCTGAAATTTAGATAGAGGAGGCTGAACAAATATAATGTCGATATTCCTTTTTTATATTTTTAAAAAATCTTACTCAAAAAGCTATATGCGCTTATCCACTTCATATATTTTGGCATTGTTGTGCAAAAATTTTAGTTTTTTCGAGTTGTAGTCAGCTGCTATCACTTTTGAGCATGAGTTGATATAGGCAATTTTTATACTTATCGCTCCCACGCCTGCAAATCCATCGAGAATAACTCGAGCACCCCCGCATTTATTGGCAATATATTCACACACCTGCTAAGGAGGCAGTTTCGCCCATGAGTTTTCATCAATTTTAATGCCTTAATCAAATTTCTAAAAAAACAGGTATCTTTGATTCCAAAATTTATTGAATTAAAAGTTGTTGTATTTTGAATCCTATTGCCTCTATCTTTTTTTAGACAATCTTTCAGTCACTTCCCTTTTCAGAAGAGAAAGGTTCACGTTGATGTTAGCTGTTGATGCCTTTATTAGAAGATATCTATCGTTGAGACCAGCTTCCAAAAGCTTATTTTCAGGAAGGGTACAGACAGGACAGTCTGTCTCTTCGACTGAACACATCCGATCGATGTAGCCAATGTCAATATTAATTGTTTCTCGATAGGATTTATTATAGCGACTATTTTTTTTATTAAGAAAAGCTTCTCTCTTACTTGTTTAAAATTAGCCGAATTCTTAGCTGGTTTTGCGATAAGATCCTAGACTAAAGCGATTAGGATAGTTTTTTATGAGTTATAGTTATTTTTTGAGTTATGAATTAGCATGAGACTAGTTGATTTAGCTTGCTTTTGAATCTGGATTAATAGGATTAATGTCTTGACCATAGAGGATGGATTCATCCGAAATGTCAGCATTGCTAATAAAGCAGGGACATATAAAAGTTTTGATTCTTTTCCAAAAAGAGGGGCTCTGATGAGTCATATCTTTATTCGTGGCAGATTTATCTGGATCGTTCATTTAATCTAATTGCAGTATTTTAATAATGATGAAAAGTTGCAACGTAATTTATTAAAACGGAATGATCTTTAGTCAAATACAAGTAAATATTAGAAGCATAACATTAAACTGACCTAAAATGTATTTATCTTCCAAACTCTACAAATTTCCATTAATAATGTAAGTGAAAAAGTCAACTCAAATTTATAGGAAATTACATTTTTTGTGTCTAAGTCAATGGAATTATTTTTGGTATGCGTAAAATGTGCATCCTTTATTCTCTAAACGATGAAAAAGAAATGATTGATTATTGTTATGAAAAGATACATTGTTTTATTGTTTGAAAGATAAGTACAATTTGATATTTTTAAATTGAAATGATTTTTAGCTGGCATATCTTATATTAAAATTGGTTTTAAAGTTAAATTGTTTTTAAATCCCAAAATCATTCTCTATTTGCCCTCAATCGATTTATTAATCATATTTGTATTTCGCTTAGGCTTCTGTTTAAATGATCATTTATTTTTGCTTCCATTTTATGCGGTTCTTAATTTTAATGATTACTTCCAATTATATTTTCGTAAATAAATTAATGCTATCATAAAGGATCGGAGATAGTAAGTTAAAGGAATCAGAAGAGTTTCCGAAGGACGTGAGAGACGTCATGCGAGAAATATTAAGATAAAAAGATGAAGTAATTGAATAGCTTAACATTTAACTGAGAGAGATGCAAAACTAGATCAAACAAATTGCTGATCGAATAGAAAGTAGTACCTATTCTAATTTGACATAATTTAATCTATAAAGTCTAAGAAAAAGCGGCTTTATATGGTAAAATCAAGAAAAGCACATTATTATTGTGGACATGACTGCTTTAGTCAAATCAAATAGATCCATTTTTCAAATGGATTCAAATTTAATCATTCTCAAATAATAAAATTATGATAACTATGCTAATGAATCCGAATAGATAAGCCGTAACTACCTACATTTGCTGGAATAGTTTAATACACTTTAAAAGATTATAATTTAAAAAAATGAAGGTATGAAAACAATCATAGAATGTCAACGGCAAGAGATAGCTGCAAGTGAAGTTGAAAAATAATAAAAACAAGCAATAAGATGTCGAATGTACAATAGTACTAATAGTAATGACTAACTTGATAAACTTTTGGAATAAAATGAGTTGTTGAAAATGTAATTGGATCAACTGAAAAATTAAGCAGCAAACTATCGTAAGTTTAGCGAAAAGAAGCATTAAGTTAATAAGACATAAGGATTATCGCTTAAGGATCAATAGGTTATTAAAAGAGCTTAGAATATGATTTTTTAATTAAAAGAGTTGCAAACAGCGAATTAGAAACTAACAGCCGAAAATAATGATTTAAAGAGAATACGAAACGATTTAGCCAAAGAGAATGATTTTCTTATTGAGGAGTGCAAAAAAAGACAGGTGGAAAATGAAAAATTACAGAATATCATCTCAGATATATTTAAGCAAAACACTCACCAACCTTAGAAAAATCAGGAAAATATTATAGAATTTCCAATAAATGGCTAGAAAGAATTGACTGATGATTATTAGTAAAAGAATAGATTGGGTCTAAATGATTTAAGAGATGGAAAGATGGAAAGTCTTTAATATACTGCCCATAAGAACGACAAAATACAATCCCCTTCTGAAGCATAAAACGTAAATGGTATTGCACACATTGATTTTTAACTTATTTCGCCTATAAGTTTTCCATAGGCATCAACGAATCATAAAGAAAAACATAAGAAACATAAACCGAGGCATATGATAAGACTTGGCTATTGATTATATAATTCCCAATTTATCAATATTTCCCTAAAAAGTAAAGAATCATTCTCTCATCTTTTCACAATTACGATAAAATTAGCTCAGAAATTGAGTGTCTGTTTTGATGAAATCATTTTCACTCTTGGTCCATTTCATTATAATTTTAACTATTTCGCCATTACTATTTTTTTATATAATTTTTTCCTCTTAGGCTTCGTTTCGAAGTACCACGAAAGGGAACTATATTATTTCTAATGGCTTCGTTCGTTTTTGGTTTTATTCAATCATTTTTTTTAGTGCTATTTTTGTTATTTATAAATCTTACTTTTATTGTAATTTACTCAAAATGGAGGATTACTTTGAAGCCAATTGCTTGGAAATGCCTTTTGCTTCTCTTTAATAAGAAAATAGAGTCTTTTATCGATCTCCTACTATCCTTCTGCCATCCTTTCGAAGAACTCCCAAGGCAATAAGCACATTTAGTGCATCATAAACTCTCCGTTTTATATTTAATTAATCTTTACCCTATAATTAATAGTTAGCTTACCTCTGGATCAAGCTATTTCTCCTTGTTAAGTTAGAATACCAACTTATTAGCCACTTCCTTATATGAAGCCGATTTCATATTTAAGACAATTTCGTATGCCCTATGAGACAGCTTTCTGAGTCCTTTTTCTTTAGGCCGTGATTTTTTTATCACTGAAAGACGCTTTAAGCTTTTAGCTGTTGCAGTAGTAGCATTTAATTTATCGTTACGCTTTTAGCCGCTCAAATTGTCTTAATTTAAATGTTTTTAGCGTTAAGGAGTTTAATAATTGATTTGAGGCTACCCAATAGGATGTTAGGTCAAAAACCTCGCAGTAGTGATAGGTTTATTTGCAAAAATTGAAGGAAGGTCAAACTTTTCGAAAATAGGAAGGTAATCAGCTTCTTTCTATTCTTCTCTTTTCAGCTTGGAGCAATCGAGGGCCAACGGTCTAGTCTAATGAATTGGAGTAATAAAAACCCTTTTAGTAGAATAGATTTTGGTTTATTATTAAGCCTCTTCCCTCTCTCTCTGGAGGTGGGGGACTTAAATAAAGGAGCTGAAAGAACTCGGCACAATTGCTTATTTTTATTGTAATAATTTTTACTCCATTATTTTTACTTAACGGAAAAATTATTTTAATAGCATAATTATTACGTAATCTTTATCAATAAAGTGGAGGCAAAGTGTTTATGCATTTGCATTTTTAAAAATATCGTCTCTATTTAACTTCATTCTCATTTTTTAAGAAAAATAATCAACAAATTACCCTAAGATAAGTAGTTTATTATTGTGTTTTCTCAATCAGCTCCATTTTATAAGGAATGAAGAACTCATATCCAACTAAAAATAAATCTACAATTAATAAATAATATGATCATAGAGAGACCTTTATTTCTCTATCATGGAAACAAAAAAAATTCTTTAAGATTTTGAAATTCATTTGCCTATTATTATTACTCCTATTATAGAGTTTATGCAGACCTTATTTCCAAAAAGCGATCCTGAACTAAAACGAGGAGCAGAAAAGTAATGTCAAGTATGCCAAAAGAAGTTTTCAATCACCACCCGCGAGCATCAATGCAAACGATGCATGAAAGCTGTTTGCTCTGATTGTGGTAACTATCACCGAGAAGTCTATAGCTCTAATTTCGTTATGAGAGCTCATCGTGTCTGCAAAATATGCAAAGACGGATCAGAATACATATGCGAATACATTAAAAATAATAATTTGAGATTTGGGGAGATGAGCTAAATCGGGCAGAAATGGGCTAAAAAGATGACAAAAAAATCAATAGAGTATGGAAATCATACTTCACAGCACAAACTGTTGACCAAATAAGCTTTTAGTCAGTTATGGAATTCCTATAGCTTTTAACTACGCGAATTAGTGGGAGTGCTAACTTTTCAGTTAAACCAGGAAGTAATCTATAATGTGGTGTATAATGTTTTTACGACTGTAATATCGGCCACCTCGGGATACACGGTCGCTCAAATTATTTACCTAATCATGTTTATTCTTTGCTTTTGTTCATCAGATAGAGCTGCTCTTCTTGTGATTTATCTTCTAGAACTTAAACCCAATTCTACAAAAGTAAAGGATATCACGATCAGCTATTTAAAGACCATGCCTTTTAAAGGCTAATATAACAAAATTGAAAAGTACATCTAATATCGATTGGACAAGTATATGGATTCTTTTATGGTAAACTGCATTACTATGGAAGCTAGCATTTCTCTTATCAGTAAAACGATGGACAGAAAAAATATCGACGAGCTTTTAATGATCTTTGCTGCTCATATCTATGTAAATCGAGAATGGCTCGCTAAAAAAGTCATTTAATCCCCAAAACCCTTGGTAGATTATCTCATGATGAGAAATTGTTTTTTGGAAGATATCACAGCTAATTTCAAGTTTATAAAAACAAAAAATATTTCCCTTGTTTCTGACGCAAGGAAATCGGGCATTATCAATTTCCCACAAAAGTAAGATTCAACCAATGGTTTAAAAAGAATGCAAACGTTAGGAAATAATTTTCAGGATAAAAATACTTTCCAAGATTATCTGGCAGATAGGTAGAGCCTGGATTTTACCAAGTATGCAAGTTTTAAGGGAACAAATGCAATCATAAAGTCAGATGACGAAGAAGGTGTAAATAGCTTTTAAGATAACAGGAATTTTAAAAAAGCTTCGCCAGAAGCAAACGAAGCAAATATCGGATATTCTTTTTAAATTATATAGCATTCACCACCGATAAATACAAGTAGTACCATTCAGGACAAAAACTCGCCCTTTAGACAAGCTGTCCTTGAGCAACTATCTGAATAGTAACTGCCTCAATTTTTTTAAATGATTGAGCCAATTAAAATGAGAAAAAGCACTGATGGATTGGACAGAAAAAGTTTTTAAACTTGTGAAAAATGCCAATATTATATCTAGGAATCTGAAAAACTGGCAAATAGGACTAAATAAAAACAACTACAATGGATAAAAATTAAGTAAGAACTTTAAAGCATTATCAAAGCAAATAAAGTAAAAATGTAACAGATTCATGTAGACAATATTGAATTGTAAAAAAAATACAATTAAATTTCTTTTAAATATAAAGAGACAGGTCAACATCTCTAGAAAATAGGAAAATAGTTAGCCGATCATCAATAAAAAAAGATATCTTTAGAAACGACAATTTAGGAGATGAAAAGAGAAAAGGAAAAGATAAACTAACAACTTTAGGCCTCTATAACTGTTATTGAATCACAAAAACGGGAGCTCACAGAAACAAAAGAATTATTTATTGAAACCCACAAAAAATTATAAAATAACAACTTAAAACTAAAATCAAGTAAGTCTTTAGTGGAATAATAAGTAGATAAACAAAATAAACTGAAGATCATTGTAGATCTGCAGGAAAGCGATATACAATCCCTTAAAAGGAAAATCACAGACATCTAGCAGTAGAAATAAAAGTAAAACCAAAATACTCTAAGCTCTCTTTAGTAAAATTTGAAATAATGCGAGTAAAAATTGAAAAAAATGACTAAATAGAATTCTTAACTCAAAGAAAGTATCGACAATTTTGCATCTCTATCAATAAAATAGAAAAAATATTATTAATAAAAAATAAATTCTCTCTCTCAAATAAATTGTGATTTATAAATGACTTTGAAGGACTCCTTGGCTGAAAAAGGGCAATAAGGCAATTTTTTTATAAGGAAGACAGCAGATCAAGAAAAGACTATCAACCAATTGAATTTGTCCATTAAATCTTATCATGTAGATCTGGCATAAACCAAAGAGCAATTAACTAAAACATTGAAATAATCAATTCGATCAACAGAAATCATTTAATCTCTAAGAATTTCCTGCTCATAACTATAAGAAAATAATCAATTGAATTGCATTAAACTGTAAAAATATGAAAAATAAATATTGCATTTGAGGAATCAATATCAGCAATTAGAAGATTCTTCATTGTAAACACTTTAACTTTTAAAAGGCAAATAGTAAAGGATAAAATTGTTATAAAATAAGTTATAAACAGATAGCATAGCCAATCAAAGATAAGGAGAGTATAAAAATTCAGTATATATAAAATAGATGAAGAATAAATAGGATTAGATAAATCTTCTAAAGATTGATATTGACAAACAATCAAAAAGTAATCAAGATATAATGGCTAAACTGTCCTAAATTTCTTAGCTGATGATGCTGATCGAAGGCTAAAAACTAGATTTGGCGGAATAAAATTTCACTTTGCATGAAATTATGAAAAAGAATCGTATTAAATTAGAGTGAAAGCTTATCATGTGATCTATATTCTTCTTAATCTAATACTTATTAATATTCATGAACAAATCAAATTGGTAGAGGTATTGAGTTCTTAATTGGAACTAAAAAATTATCCACTGCCTCTGACTTAACATCCAGTAAAGTTGGATAACTCCACTTTGGGGATGCTCCCTTTTCCATCAATACACATCTTACACCTTCCTTGAAATCATAGTTTGTTGCCATATGTTCAATTATCTGATAATCAATTATGAAACATTCTCGAAGAGTTAATTTTTCTGCATTCCTAATTAAGAGATAAATCAGTTCAACTGAAACTGGACACTGATCTTTTAACAGTTTTACAATGTTAGTATAAAACGCATCAGTTTTTGAGCTTGCCATTTGATAAATTTATCGACCTGAACTTAAACTAAATAATTATTTTATTTTATCTTAATTTTCAAGTTTTTCACGGTTTGGAGGAGAGTGATACTTTTGCAATATCTTAGAGACTGCAACTCTGATGTTCTCGCCTTGCCACAGCTTTGATTGAGTACAAATTTCTTGGTAAGCAAATTGTAATTTTTATGATGGAATGTAAAAATGAGCTAACCCTGCAATAAAAACATCTTATCCTTTTAATCTCGTACCTGTCATACCTAAATATAAGCCAATGTTGTTTCTTAATCTAGAAAGAATGTAATTAGCTCCTACGTCAGTGAAAAATCCTAATTTAGCTTCAGGCATGGCAAACATGGTCTTTTAGGTTGCTATAATGATAGGAGCAAATACAGTGAGCCCCACTCCTCCTCCCATAACAATTCCATCCCAACAAGCAATTTGTAAAGCTTTCATTTCTGAAATTTTGTAATCAAGTATAAATTCCTCTTTGAAAAAAGTAAGCCGATCCTAAATAGTAGCTCCTTGCTCAAACAATGCCTTTACATCTCCTCCAGCGCAAAAAGATTTGCCTCCTGCTCCTTGAAACCATGCAATCTGATGTTTATCAATCTATTCGAGATGAGATGTGATGTCTCTGATCATTGGTAAATTTAAAGAATTGAGGGCTTTAGGTCTGTTAAGCGTGATTGTCATAACATTATCCTTGGAGTCATAAATGACAAGTTCAGACGATTTATTTACGATGTGTTAAGCAATCAAAGCCACTCGATTTGTTGACTACATTCACAATATAAATAATGTCATATTGTAGTTCATAAATCAAACCCTTACTTTCTTTGAAACTCATTGTAGCAAAATAATACAAATGTCAAATAAAATAGTAATGATTTGATCAGCACTATTCTTTGCTATTTTATTTTAATATTACTTGGATATGCTAGCCAATATAATTCGTATGTTTGACCAGTTATTTTAGTATATATTCATTAATTTACAATACAATGGGCATGCGGACTGAACCAGAACAAATCATACTGAATAGACTGAAACTCATTCTCACAGGTGGATGCTTTGCTAAGAAGTGGAATAAACAGCAGCAAAACTCAAAGCAAAGATTTTACATCCTCAAATAGTGGGTATCTAGCGAGTAGTCCTATATTAGAAATCTTAAAATAATTTAAAATCGTATTCAAAAACCTCTAATTGAAGCCAAACTGATTACAGATTAGGAGTAGAGGATATTATTTGCCAATCTCAAAGCAATAATTGAATTAAGCAACAATATATCGGGATGTATTTAAGAGATCATTAAAGAATGGAATCCATTGACAACAAAGATAGGAGAAAAAGTAATCCATTTTTATAAATTCTTTATGATCTACCGAGAGTACTTGAGCAATTATACCAAGGGACAATAGATACTGCGAAAGATAAATTCAACACCCGAGGTTCATATCTTTGACAATTTTGATCATTAAAACTTCAGAATAACACCAGCTCAGCGCCTTCCAAAATATTAGCTGCTATTGAAACAATATTACAAATCACTTAGTAAAAAACACATTGATTACGCTTTAGTAGGCTAAGCAGTATAAAAATACCGCTCTATAGTTTAACTGAATAACTCATGCATGGATCGACAAATTAGAGATGATTTGATGATCAATCTAGATAGGAAGTATGGCGGAATAATTTCAGACAGAATGGGAAGAGAGTTTATTCGATAATTTATGTGTAAGTATACAGGATTAAAATGCCAAATCTTTGCTTTTAATAACATGATTCTTCTCGTTAATCAATAAAATTAGGAGCAATAATAAATTTTTAAAAGGCTAAATCTTAATGGAACCAGTTTTGTGCTTCAAAAAAATCATTTGAAACACTATAAAAATATAGTTTATGTGTGTGGAGCCTATTAATCGGCTCATTTGGAGTTTAGCACACAGGCAGACGCTTCCTATTTTTATGAGGAGGTCGACCGTCTTATAAAGCAGCTTTATCAAGATTAAAAAGAGAGGCTAGCTAGATATAACTAAAATTAAACCAAGAAAAAAAACCTTTCAAAACTTAAAGTCTCAAAATTTCATGAAGAAAACGTTTTTAAAGGATATAGTAATCCAAAGCTACAAATAACTGTGAATGGAACAGTTCGACGAAAGGATTAACCAATGTATTATGTGTGTTTTAAAGTCATCTATCCATACAATTCATCACAGACACTTCTCTTATCCATGGAACAAATACTGAAGGTTTATTATTTTCTACAGAGCAGCTATAAAGATATTCATTTTCCAAAAATTGATGAGAAACCAGATTACATTGGGTTTATGGAGGCAAGTAAAAATAAGACTAGGGTTATTGAATATCGTTCATTTGCAATTTAGGTTTTTCTTAATTACATATACCGCAATCAGATGCTTCAAATGACTTGGAAAATTGTTGCGAAAGAACTTGGATTAAATTCAGCTTTGCTTGAGTTTGCGACATCCGAGCAGTTTACTTGTAATTGTCAGTTATGCCTTGAAATGAAAGAGAACTAATCAGTTTAGACTTGCTAATTTTTATTGAACACCATTAAAAAATGCAAAAAGTACGTTAAGTCTCGGTACACTTGGTAACCGATCAGTGAATCATAATGGAGAACAAGTTTTTACTCTCAGGCTGCTGGGTAAGTGGCTATTTATAAGCCTGATTGCATCTTTTACCTTTTTGAAATAATGCAAAATGTCTATAATGCAAGCAAATAAAATATTGTAATCTTTAATCAAAGAATGCTGAGTTTATAAGCAGAAATGGGCAATCTCCGTTATAATTTGCTGAAAGAGGAGAGAATTAATCTATAAAAAATAGTCAAGCTAAAAATACATTATTCTATGATGGAGGATAAATTTTTATAAACTACATTGACTGAAGATCGATATTGCAGGGAAATTATTTAATAATTTGCCCACAAGAATAATATTGAAACTGCATTTGATTGGGGATTATTTCTTGAAGAAGATGGATAGCTTGTGCAAATCGGTAAAGATTAAAAAATATTATAATTTGCAAAGAAATGGGGGGTGCAGCTATAATAAATCGAATAGAAAGTGCAAGATGATACATTTAGTTTTAATAGAATGTTTGGAGACATTAGAAAATGGGGTGAATAACTCATTGGAGTCAAGAAGAGTCGGCTTTACATTAAAAAGTATCTTTATTTTGATCCTGTCCTCTAATTTTAATAATGCAAAAGCAGCAAATAGCGATGCTACCTCATCTTAAATTAGCAATTCAAAAGATTCAAAAACAATTAATTATACCTTGATCAAAATCAAATAGTGACTATGTGCTCCTGCTACCTTCTAACAACTCAATTCGACCAAATTAAACGATCTTTATAAAAAATATAAATGTAAAAGATCAAGGATATCTTACCAGAAAGACTTTATCCTTTAATTACAGATGACATATTCAGTCTGTAGATAATTAAATAAGTAAAAATAAATCACAATAAACTAATTGCCTGCTAAAACTAAACTAAAGCCTTAGAATGGGTGTATACTAATATTTTATAATCATTACACACAAATAGATAATGGATCACTCAATATTTTCCTTTAACCAGTTATAGTGGTGCCACAGAAAATGATATTCTTTTAGGTATCAGCTATGATAGACTTACTATTTTGAAATCTTAAGATCGGAAAATACTTCTATCAATTTAACTACAAAAACTTTAATACAAAATAACCACTTCTTCGATCTTTGTTCATGAGGGAAACGAGGACTATCGATACGACAGCAACAACATCTGGAAACTTAAACAAATAATCGATATTTATTTGGCTTACTGCAAGTTTTTCCTGAAATGAAATGATACTGAATTTTATATTTATTAAAGTCAAGTATACCATATCATCTGCAATCTTATAAGTCCTTCATCTTCTTGGAGAAAAGGTTTATTGTGCTATTCTACTGCTGGAAAGTGCTATTTCATTGTCTCTCGTCAAAGATTAGATAGCTTTTTCCTTTTCATTCAGAGATTACCTCACTGTATTATTGACATTATTACGGGATTATATTATTAGATCTTTTTCTTAGATTACTTTTTAGAGTTGCTATACGCTCAAATTATATCTTCTCTCAATTGCGCTTATTCTCTCCCTCATTCGTTTTTCGCATTTTTAAACATATTATTTAGCGCTGCCCCAATTCGGTCTCTATCTTTACTCGTACATATCTTCGTTAATATAACTTTCCATCTGAGATGAAAAAGTTCGTTGGAGCTGAGTGTTCGACAACACCTATGTTGACCAAAATTTACTCTTCTTAGAGGTTGTTGTGTTTGAGAGAACTATGCTTGGACGGCATTTTGTTATATTTATATGGGTTTATTGCGATATATTTTGCCTGTAAACATTGTTATTTAAATTATCTTGAATAATAATAATGTTTAGCTAAAAAATGTAAAAAAAGCAAACTGATTTTAAGTTACCTCAGATCCGTAAATTAACAAAGGAAAATTCAAAAGTACTCTCAAAGACGTTAGTGGATAGCAACTGTACACTAAAAACTAGACCTGCCTCCTCAAACAAAGTCGATGATCTGGAAAAGAAGTTGTTTAACAAGTTAGATGCATACGAAAACGTTAGCAAAAAATGTTTAGGAAAACGAACAAAAAAAGATGGTAAAGAGACAGCAGGATAAATTGGCGCAGGATGTGAGCCGGCAGCAGAAGGATATTAGAAGATTCAGAAATGTAAATTATATTTTAGATAGTAATGCCCAATCTCTATTCAAAACTAATTGACACTAAAAAAGGAAATTTAGCCATGATCTAAGCAGTGCCCAAGCCCACATACGAAACGCCAATAATAAAAAGTCAAAAGTTAATCCGTCGTTAGTCTTCAAATGAAAATAAATCTACCAAGCAGCCATAGCCATTGACAATTGAAGTGACTCCTCTGGAATATCATCAATAAAAATAATATAAAATATCTGAAAGTGAAATGTAATAAATTTATCGTCAATACGAAGGTGATGAAGAACTTATTCCTTAGACATCAAAATAATAACTCCAGCAATTGGGGAAGAGTATCAATTTTTATGAGAGTGAGATATAAAATTTGAAAAAATCAATGGAGGGACTCATACAATAAATTGGCATTGAGTTTTTAGCATAAATCGGAAATGATAATGAATAAGGATGATAGAGTCAGTATTTTAGAATTGATCACTTCATCATTAATATTAAAAAAAGTAAAATTAATTGACTATCATATTTGTATTTAATATTTTGTTGGTATTTTCTTTAAATTAAGATAGAAAGTATAATCTTCATTGAAATACATATATTTAAAATTCATTAAAATCTTATTAATATGCTAAAGTCCCATAGCTCAGGAAAGCCATGTTTGATATTTTTATACTTTCATTTCTTTCAATTTTGGGATTATATTAGTTAGTATATTAGTATTGATAATAATGATCTTCAACAGTCAGCCCCACATTGCCAATTTGCTTTAATCAAGCTATTCCACAGGAAATTGCGTCTTCAGTGGTGACTACCTGTATTCACCTTTGGGCAACTCAGTCAAGAAGGTTGATCTTCATAAAAATCAAACTTCACTCCTTCCTTTTTAGAATTCTCACTTTACAGCACTCATTGCCCTTTCACCAAACAATACACTTCTTGTTGCTTTTGATTTTACGGGTCACGCCACTCTGTTTAATTTAGCAGGCAGTTTCATCGTGGGATAGTTTAATTTTAAAAGCCCAGTCAGGCAAGCAGTTTTTAGTCCTAATGGGAAGTTGCTTGCTGTAGGCCAAGAACATGGCTTTTCAGTGTATGAGTGCAGTGCACTTTATCGTAGCTTTGAGCCTTTAGTCTTGATAAAAAAATACAAAAGCAGACACACAGGTAACATATGCGGATTGTAATTTTCAAGAGATAATCGATTTCTGCTAAGCAGTGGAGAAGATAATATAATATATATCAACAATTTATTCCCTATTCCTGACTATCTCCCCATAACATTGGAGGTGCACAGATATAAAATTGTGGCCACCCATTTCTCTCATGACATGAGTTATCTCTATACATTCGATGCTGGCAGTAATTTGATTGTTTGGAAATGGATAACATAGACTACTGAAGCCTATAATAATTTGCGAGATGCGAGAAAAAGGGCTAGAAACAATCAGCGGGGAGTAGTAGTAGCCTCTTAGTAATAAAATTAATAAAAAGTGAAGCAGGAAGATTACTCTTAATTTGAAAAAAAGATCACTTAGGGAAGATTTATTTTGAGTAAAAAATTATCACTTAATCAAGGCGGTTATCTCAAGAAAGTAGTTTTTAAACCATAAATGGGGTTTTTGGCTGGGGCTTACAGCAACGGAAAATTTAGCATATGGAAACTTATTGGCTAATAGCTCGAGGAAGTCCAATGTTTTGCAGTCGGAGAACATAAAATCAGTGCTTTAGCCGTTAATGATTCATGCACTTGGCTAGCTTTAGGGATTAAGGCTCTTGGGCAAATTATTGTTTGGTAGTGGAAATCACAAAGTTATATTCTTAATCAACGAGGGCTTATTCATTAAACTCGTGAAATTGCCTATAACTTAGTCAATCTCATTGCAACTGGAACAAACTAAGGCTCAGTACGGCTCTGGGACTCGACAAGCAACTTTTGTATAGCTACGCTACTTGAACATCAAGCTGCAGTTTCAGGTCTTCGTTTCTCAAACGCTAACACTCTTTTTTCCTGCAGTTTAGATGGAAGTGTTAACGCATACGACGTCCAGAAACAAAAAAAATTTAGGAATTTTCAGCCTGATGTACGATGCCAACTAGTATGCCTCGAAGTTGATAACAACGGAGAAGTTGTATTTGCAGGAGGTTTTGATCCTTATGATGTATATTCATGGAATGTGCAAACTGGACACTTGCTGCAGGTCATCAGTGGACATCAAGGACCAATTGCTTGTCTTGCTTTCGCCCAAAATACTCTCGTGACCGCCTCTTGGGATCACACTGTTAAAATCCATGCTATATTTGCTAGAAAATTAAATGTGGAAACGTTGGAGCATGGATCTCAAATCACAGCAATAGCAGTGAACTCTTCTCAAACTCAAGTAGCAGTAGCAACAATGAAAGGATAAATTTATCTGTGGTAGCCCGAAAGTGGTCGTATGGATGGAGTTCTCCAATCCGAAATATCAGGAGGTCGTAGTTATTCAAGTAAAGTTTCTGCTTAAAACGATCCAAGCAACAAATATTTAAAAGCACTCGCTTACTCACCCTGTGGAAAATACTTATACGGTGGAGGAAAATCTAAATATCTGCATGTATATGACATTAATCATCGCATGCTACTTACAAAGATATGCCTAACTATTAACAAAGATATTCAGGGAGTGGTTGATAAACTTAACTCAAGATATATAAAGAATGGAGTAGCCACTTACGAGATGGAATTGCAAGCTCAAAATTAAGTTTATTCTGAAGATTAGCATACCGAAAAACTTCCTGGATCAAGGAAGATTGATGTACCTATGCAATAATGTAGATTTCATAGATTAGAACAAAACTTGAAGTTTAGGTCAAGAAAATAATCGTCAAGAGTAGTCGGTAGTTGTTGATCGCCACTTCCTTCGGAACTTTATTACTCAGTAGTGTATAATCAAAAGCTGTGTTTAATCCGTACCATTTAGCTCCTTCATTGACTCCAAAGATGATTCCGCAACTCATCCTGGACAAATAGTTTACTTCTGCTCTTCTTGTTTCCCTAAAGCTTAATATAAATCCTCGCAAACTTCTCCGCAAAATTCCGATTGAGCACGTGAAGGCAGTGATTTGTGAATTATAACCTCAGTTTGCTGAACTGCTTGTGTAGAAACTGTGTGAATAGGGGAAAATATGCTTGAGAGAGTTAACTTGGCTTGAACATCTATTGAGACAAGGTTATCGCCCTTCGGTAAATTTAAGAGGGGCCTTATAATGCTTATAGGACCAAGTGAAACTTCTAAGTCAAGCTCAAGGTTGTTTATAGTTGGCTGGAGAGTTGAACCCCTTTGTAGAATGATTCATTATTTTGAATTCTTTCAACTATACTAATCATAACAGCTAAACTATTTATTAATAAAATATGAAACGTCCTACAAAATAATAATTATTTTATTAGAAATTGATTTGAATCAAATTTGACATCTAAAATTAATAATAAAAATCTTCATAAGCAGAGAGTTGCTTTTTATACTTTTTAATAATTAGTCTTTAGTCTTTGATCATTCTAAAGTTCAATATATCTAATTAAATATGAAAGCCAAGAAGCCAGAAATTGTGGACAAGGATAAAATATCAGCGAAGGACTTTATCAGGATGAAGCGTGGACAAATTAAAGAGGCCAATGTCAATAGTGATATTTTTTAGAAACTCAAATCTCTGATAGCATCTGCAAATCATTAGGAGTTCGGAGTTACAATCTGCCAACATAAGCCTGAGCTAGTGATGACTTTTCTTTTCACCGAAAACGAAACAAAATATACTCCACTTATCATCATTATACGTGATAAATGCTATGATACCTTCCTAGCATAGATTAATAAGTGGTGCCTAAAAAACAGCAAAACAGTTGACTTATGCCTATAAAATGGTTAAAATTAGTTAAAAATAAAAGATTGGCGCTTGAAATATCTGAATCTAAATAAATCTATTGCCTAAATAATAAATGAAATGTTAAATGAAAAAAGGAATATAGAAGAACTAATTAAACTTTTAGGTCAATAAGAAGGAATATTTTTCAAGTTAGCAAAAAAATTTATGACTATTGACTAAATTATTCTGTTCATCAGTAGCTTTAAGACCACTCACGATATTCTCAAAGAAATGTATCTAAATCTTTTATCAAATACTCCTCTCAAGACACAAAAGGAAGAAGTTCTTCGATAGGTACAATAATATCATCATCTGCTCCTTAAATAAAAAATATGGAAATCTAATGATTATCTAACTATCGTCCAATCTCTTTCCAAGGAAAATATAGACTTGCTAAAGCTTGAGTAACTCGATTATAACTTTTGGCATGAGTTAGCTCTTACTGATAGAAATAATTTTTTGAAGATTTTAAATATGATTCCTGATAAAATGGAATAAAATGAGGAGTTGTATACTGAAGTAACCGAAATGCTAATGGAATTTGATCGAGGTTGTTAAAGCCCTATTGATAAATGCTTGCGAATATGGCCTTATTAATCCATTAATAAATTGTTGACTCTTTACTTATAGGTAAATAATCTAATGCTGACAACAAATTCATTAAATAAAATTCTTGCCAATCATTCTTTGAACCAAAAATAAAAGGAAAGCCTGATTGTTTAATGCCTCTAGGGTAAAATTTCAAAGAAAGGTTATGTAAAGATGATGCCAGTCATAAAGATTCATCAATTGAAAGCCAAAACCAATGTAAAATAATTATAAGTGCATAGTCTCAGCAATACTTATAGTATTTGCTATGACAAACATTCTCTAAAAACACAAAAAGATAGCGCGAACTCTTATCCCCTCGTGATTTACCTTAATTTGTATAAAGACAAAGCCAGTTTAAAAATAATTCAAATACTATTTTTAGAGGAGTTGACCAAGAAAAAAGTGAAAAAACATTTTTTATGCATCATGATGCAGTTGAAAGAGGCATCAATTCGATATACTCGCCAAAGCGATTGGTACAAAGAAATATAATTTTTATATGATTACTATCAGCCTTTGTGGAAGACTATTTGCACTTTCAAACATGGTGAGGTTATTGAATATCTAATCTCCAAAAT
>Ga0302185_10000410_pt1 | contig 33480 bp, 30 predicted proteins | sample II_Bog_E1_1_FD_200231 | JGI IMG/M metagenome (GOLD analysis project Ga0302185, IMG submission 200231) | Peat permafrost microbial communities from Stordalen Mire near Abisko, Sweden - II_Bog_E1_2 | ecosystem: Environmental > Terrestrial > Soil > Wetlands > Peat | place: Sweden: Abisko... | reverse complement strand
GTAATCTCAGAGCAGTTTCACAAGGAATATCGATAAATTAAGATAGACCTCCTATATAAAATCATAGAAATTGCCGAATAAAATTTTAGGAGTGACACGAAGCTGGACTAACTCTTGCCCTAAGAGTGTGCGGGTATATTAAGTATTATATTAGACATTAAGAATAGACTGTTTAAATATGGGAATGAGAGTTAGTCGCAATTTTTGGAGGTATCAAGGCAATTGGCCTAAGATATCGTATCTTTTGAACATAAATTGAGGAAGACTAACAGGGCAAAAAAGGAACATAAAACATCAACACAAACCCTTTGTTCTATCGGAGAGGAAGGCAAATAGTAAGAGCCCTTTCTTGATATTTTCCGCAGAGTCTGCCAGGAAGTGATGTTGGATTCCAGTTGATTGATAATGATTATAGCAGTATCTGTTTTACGGGGAACTGTTCATATTAAAGAATTATCACTTCAGTTATAACTTCTTCAGATATGAATGAATCAAATTCTTTGCAACCTTAAAATTGAAGTTAAAACCTTCTCGCTTGGTCTTCGGGGTTTTAGACTAATATATTGTTCGTACTTTATCTAAACCTGTAAATTCGTCTGGATCTCTTTCTACTTCTGTCTTTAATTTTTACTTCTTCTCGATTATTTGTCTCGATTTGACAGATAGGCTGGGCGTGAAAGTACATTCCTTAAACTTAGATTCGAAGCTCAATTGTTGCATTTGTGATATTCTTTCTGTTTTGGCCTCGTTTCTACGATATCATTTAACTTACAAGCACTTCATTCGCTCTTAAAATTTGCTATTGACTGAGTATCTTGGTCTTTTGGCAATTTGAGGATTAAACTTAAATTTCTAAATTTATTTATATTATGTCTATTATTTCTGCCTTTTCATGTTCTATATTTTCCTCACCATTTTGGAATGATTAGCTCTGGCTTATTCAATCATCTCATTTATCCTTTACATATGGCTTGTTGTATTTTTGGGAGTGACCTTTTTCATGGCTTATGAAGGAGAAGTCTTTCGATTGGATTTATTAAACATTGTAAGTTACTTTTACTTTAGAGTTGCTTATAAGTTTTTTCTTTGCTCAGTTGAATTCTTTTGAAAATACTCTTGACAATTTTATTTTTATTCATAATAACTAATTCTTTAGGTTGGAGCTGGCTTTCTTTACTTGGTGGCCCAATACGAAATTTTAAGGTTTGATGTAGTTGTCTAAGGCGAGGGTGATTTGGGTTAGGGTTTGCGAGGGCTTTTTTCTGATATTTTTACGGAGTGACTGAAGGTATTATTGTTAGATTAACTCCAACTGATATTCATAAAGCATTATAATCAATGAATCTATAACAATATTTGTTGAGTCCAAAATATGGAGACTTCAAAAAGTAAGGAAGATAGTTGCAACATTAATTTTGAAGATTGTTGTATATCATTTTTGATGATTTGTGAGTCTATGTATTTCTCTTGTTAATTAGATTTAACAATAGATTAAGGTATTTTTATAAAAAGATATGGTTAAAGGATGGTAAGGCAGGAAATTTTGGTTTGAGCATAAAAATGAGGCTATAAGTGATTGATTACAAAATTAATATCATTGAATTCTGTCGCAATTATATGCGAAATATATATACAAGGTCAATTATGTTTCAACCATAAAATGTAAATAAAACTGGTCCTTGGATACAATTTTGATAAAGGCTCCGTGAGCTTTAACTAAACAAAAAGATAGGAAAAATCTGCAGCTTACTTTAAAAAAGCAAAATAGCTTACTGGAATAGACAACCAATAAATATTCATTCATTGCTAATTCTTCTTGATCAACTCCTTTCCGATGGCATCTTTCAATGCCGTTTCTGCATTATTCTGCTTGGTTTATTTAATTTCATATTAAATTGTACCAGTGGATTTCGTAATATCCGAACAGTAATAACAATTATTGGCATATAATTCTATCTTTTGTATGGTAAAAGGCAGTTTAGTTCTCAGCGCACTCCTCCCTAAAAATGCTGAACAGAAGAGAAGGGTTAAATATCGGGACACCGCCATTCGTTACTTGGTTGTTGTTCTTGCCATCCTGGCTGTGTTCTGCTACTAATATTGTTTTGACCTTCCGAGTGTAAGCTTTTTTCTCATTTAGGCTCTGGAGGAATATATCTAGAACAGCTATGAGCATAAATAGCATGAAGAACTCAAGGAATCCACCTTTAATCTTCTCTATTCTGTTTATTCCTTGCCTAACATCATCATACCTTTAGTCGGAGGAATTCTCATCGATAAGATAGGAGCGAGGATTGTCTTTATCATCACCTGCTCGTTGTGCTTAGTCGGTCAGTTTGTCTTCAGCATTGCAGGACTGCATAACATGTTTTTATTAATGTTAGTGGGCAGGACAATCTATGGAATGGGCGGAGAGGTTCTACAGGGAGCTCAAGGCACTATAATCAGCAACTGGTTTAAACCACATTAACTATCGGTATAAACTGCTCTATCTAGTTAGTGTTAGGCATTTGCATCAGTTTTCCCAATTTGGGTAGCGCTCTTAATAGTTATTTGACACCCATTATTGCAGCCAATTACGACGATGGCGATCCTGACAATTTTAAATCTATTGGCTATCCTATGTTCGTCGGATTCTTTGCCGTGTGTTTTGGCCTCGTATGTACCATCAGTAAATTTTTATCAATATAGTACTCTGGAAAATAGATCGTCAAACTTAGCTCAAATAAAGATAAATTCATGAATCAGCCCTCCTCAGTTCCCAAGTGATCTAAAAATTCACCAAAAAAATAGATACTTCGCAGCTGACTGGGCAGGATTCTCTCAAAAGATAATCAGTTAGAATCGAGTACAGTTCTGTTATTGTGGATAATTAACCTGAAAATTAAAGTAAAACCGTCGAGGGGGAACATATTAACTTCAAGGATATATTGAAATTACCAGGGGCCTATTGGCTGTTAATTATCTAAGCCACATTGGCGTAATCTCTCTTCATTCCTTTCATCGACAATGGCAACAAATACTATGTTCAAGTCTTCAAAGGAATTTAGGGTCCTTAGGAGGCTGGGATTTATCTTGTGGTGCCCTATCTGGTGAGCGCTCTCCTAGTTCCTCCCCTTGGATATTTTGCTGAAAAAGTCAGAAGAAGAAGCTTTCTGATAATCCTGAACTGCTTCTTTTTTTTCCTCACCTATCTCTCCATGCTTTATTTCTAAGCTAATTCTATCTTAAGACAGTAGGAATGGATTCGTTGGATACCCGTTTCGCTGATGGGAATATCAATCGGAATGTTCTGTGCAATCATTGTGCCTACCTTACCCATGCTCATCAGTCCTAAACAACTGGGTACTGCCTTTGGTTTGATGGAAATGCTTCAAAATCTTTTTTTAGGAGTACTTCCCATCGTTATCGGAGCAATCCGTGAGAGTTCCGATTAAAACTAACTCCAAGGCTTCCATCTCTAAACGATGTTTCTCTTCCTATTGAGCTGCATTATGCTCGGCGTGTCTTTCCTATTAAAATCAATTGATTTGATCACTGGCTCAAAAATCGATAAGAAAGACTTCAGAAAGCATTACATTCGATAAATCCTCAAATAAGACGACGGCGAAAATGCTTGATTTCTATTTAGTTCAATATCTCAACGTTCTCCGCTGGACCCATTCATTTGTCAGTGGCCACTTCCTTTATTTTATTGGAAGTTAATTCATTATTAATACCTTATTAATTTTGAAATTGATTTGCCAATTAATATCGTTAAATTTCATAATTAAAGCCTTGATGCGAAATCTCTACCATCGGGAGTCATCCAACCACTCCGCAACTAACATCAAAAAGAAAATCAAACACTTTAGTTATTCTCCAGAAGATAAAATTGGAAAGGGATACTCATCAGTAGTTTTCAAGGGCGTCAACGATCTCAACAGTACTGTTCATTCCACTCAGATGAAACCATAGCAATTAAAGCAATCGACATGAAAGGTGTAAAGGACTCAATCAGTCGAGAAATGCTAGATTGCTAGATTTAGGCCCTTACTAAGCTCAAACACCCCAATATCCTCAGATGTATGGACGTGGTTCGCGATGCCTCTTACTGCTATATTATTACTTAATACTGCAATGAAGGAGATCTCAGTAGTTTTCTCAAGAAAAAAAGGAAAGTAACGGAATTATAGGTATTTAAACTCATGAAGGATATCATTGCTGGGTTTATTGAAATGTCAGAAAATCAGTATTTGCATCGTGACTTAAAGCTAGCAAACATTTTTATGAGCAGCGGTAGGGCCCTGATCGCTGATTTTGGTTTTGCCAAAAAGCATTCGTACCCCTACTTTGAGATAGAAACGTCTTCTAGAAGGAGAAATATAACGTTGGAAGTCCTCTCTACATGTCTCCGGAAGCATTAAAGCGTAACATCTACTCAGTGAAGAATGATATCTGGTCGATTGGAATTATGGTTTATGAGCTGTTGCATGGAGAGACGCCCTGGGAGTGTAAAACAGAGAAGGAGCTCATGGAAAAAATGATTCGGGTGCCAGTTAAAATGAGGGATAATCTCAACCTTTCTGAGCCAATGAAGCAGTTTGTTAAAAAATGTTTGGAGGTTAATGAGTAGCAGAGGATGTCTTTGGCTGATCTTAAGGAATGGAATAATAACAATAGTTATGAATCTCTCGCATAGGGAAACATGATTTTCTTCAACAACCTAGAATTGGTCAAAAAGCCTTGTTCGCAGAAAGAAAATGGGCATATTTTAAGTGAGACAACGAACAGGGTGTCGTCGCGTAGTCAAAGCAATTTCGCACACAACACCAAATTAGCAAAAGACACGACTAACAGACAAAACACGTCATTGAGTTCTACTGCTAAGTAGAACACTTTCCAATCGAAATCTTTAATCGAAAAAAATAACAGTATCTTGATCTTGGAGATAAACTCCTTCCGTTTGCTCTACAAAATATATGAAAAACTAAAGCGGCATGGGAGTGAAGAGATGGATTTAGCAAATGCAATAGGCAATGAAATTATCAGAAGAGTAAGCAGTTTATTGAATATTGTGCTGCCTGATAAGTAGAATATTAACAGTGGGAAGGGCTAGGAATATGGGTTGTTGGACATTAAAAACTACCTAAATGAGTCAAATAATGGTAGTATTAAGAAGTATAAGTCAGTCATCAAAGAATATCATAAGAAATACTGTTCAGAAATTACTGTTAACCCTCAAAGCAGGCAAATTCCAGTCAAAATAATGATGAAGGAATCTCTGACCAAGGGAAAATTATTGAAGGATACTCTTTCATCTGACGAAATTATTATGATTTATTGGATGATTGAGTTCATCGGACTGGACAAAAATGCAAAGAAGGACTATTTGGATGGTGTCATAGATCCCAAAAACAAAGAGTTAACCCGGAATTATTTACAGGAAAGAATTCGATCTCTTTGATTTAATTAGTTATATTTCATGCCATATCATACCCCTATCAGCCAGCATCGGATTAGAACTTAATCACATCCGAAATGCTTATTCTCTGATGGCTCATAAATATATTGATTATCAATAAATCCTTCCCTTAACAATCAAAACCCAATCAACCGAGGAAACACCAAGCAAGCCCCTTGCCCTCCTCTCTTTTGGGCGGACACCACTTTGTGAAGCATTATTTTTAATTTGCGCCTACTGCAATATAAGCATTAGATTTACCTACGTGCTTATATAAGCTTCTAATATCAATATCAATGTCCTTCCGATAGACCTTCACCAAAAGTTCGAGCTCGTCGTAAAATCTAAGGTATGATGATAATGCTTCTTATCATTTCTATGTGACCTTCCTCTTGCTAATTACACTACCACTCTTGTACTCGCTGCTGAAATCTGTCCTCAACCCTTTCAGTCATATCCCACAACTAGACTAACTTCAAAAAAAGCGGCATTTTCGCGATAAAATCATAAAATTCAAGAAGTAGAACAGATACAACTTCTTCACCTTTACATTTGTATTGAAAGTACCTGTTTTGACATGTAGTTCATACTCGTGTTGGTGATGTGCTATGCCATTGTTAACTGCGTTAAAAAAATTTCGTCCTCGAAGGATAGTCTCAAGGGTTTCGATCCATATGAAATACTGTAAGTGGATCCCGACGCTCCCATTGAAAAAATAAAGAAAGCGTATCGAAAATTAGCGCTGTTATATCACCCCGATCGAAATCAGAATAATCCTTAAGCCGGAGCTAAGTTCATAATGATATCAAAGGCATATGAGTGTCTGACTGATGAATAGGCGAAATAAAAATGTCTTAAATACGGAAACCCAGATGGCGCTGGTTCATTCAACGTGGGTATTGCTTTGCCATCCTTTCTCGTTCAGCCATAGAATCATGTGTATATTATGGGTATCATCTTTTTGTTGTTGGTCATTATTCTTCCCATCTACCTCATCTACTACCATTCCGAGATGAACAAATACGATGACTTTGGGATGTTGATGGACAACCTACCCGTCATAAACCGTACCCTAAACCAGCAGTTAAGCGTGAAGGATGGAGTTAAAATCGTTGCATTCTGTATGGAATTCGCCAATCTAAAAAACAACAAACGTAAATTGTAAAAGCTCGAAGTAATCATGCCCTAATGATAGTTTTTACTCAATCAGCTTGACGTTGAAGATCAGAAGTTCCTAAAAAAATAAAACTACAAGCTATTTGTTAAAAAATCTCTGCTGCTGGTCTACGCCCGTATGAAGGAGACCGAAGTGCCGGAGGAGTTAATGGAAGATTTTAAATTCATTCTGAAAAAAGCACCCATGATCATCAAAAGCAGCATCAACTCTGCCTGCGAACGCTCCAAAGAAGAGATCAAGTATAATAAAGAACTGGCAGCCAGTAACTACCTTGTTGGTAAGAAATGCGTGTAGAGTCTGATCCTATTTTAACAATATTTCATTCAAGGCAAGAACAGAGAACTTACTAATTACTCTTTTTGCCAATTGGACCTCTCCACTGAGGAGATGGACAGGATAATAAAGAAAAAGAAGCTGAAGAAAATAACTGATCTTGCCACCCTCATGAGAAAGCAAGAGGAGAGGGAATTTTTGTTAAATCTACTCGAGGAGAACCGAGCAAGTTATATCAAGGAATGCATCGAGTATTTTCCATTGGTGGACTTGGAGTGTGCATTTAAGGTGGATGATTAAAAAGCCATTCCTGCCTGGTAGAATTTTTAGATTGAGTTTGTGGTTAAAAGTAATAGATTGGCCAACTTTTGTAGTGCTACTAGCTATCCATACCTGAAAATGGAAGGATGGCACATCATCATTAGTGATAGCTCCTCACTCTACATCATCTTTCATGAATTTTTTACTTTCGATGAACTCACTAAAACCTTTAATCTGCATTATCGTCAATAAAAGCAGGGAAAGTATAGTCTTACCGTGCAGATCATGTCTGATTGTTATTTTGCCCTAGACATTGAGAAAACTTTAAAATATGAGATTGGTCCAGTCCGAAAGATAGTCTAGGAAAAGAAAGAGGAGGAAGAGAAGTAGGAGTAAGAATCGTATATTCGACAAATGATGAACTCAATCCTGCCTCAATAGGTGGAAGAAGTTTCAGATAAGGAGGACAACGAAGAACCAACTTCTCAATAAATCAAGAGTAATTGATCGAAAATAAATGCCTTCAATTATTCAATATTTATTTGGACTTGGACTTGTATTAATAATTTCTTGTGCATTATTTCATGAACCAAGATTTTAAAGCCCTGGGCTTCTATCTGCTTAGTAATGCCGACGTCTAGCTGCACTCGCAAGCAGAGCTCGAGCATCTTGTTAAGAAAAAGGTCGTTGGTCGATAAATTCTCGAATATAACCGAAAAGTATCCTTGCCATAATTCAGTTAAATGCATATCTTGCCCAGTATCAGCGATAGTAGTCGGAATAATAAAAAGCTAAGCACAAAAAACTAACTAAAGAATTAAACAAAATGCATCACCTGAACGATCTCGATAAAATCACAATCATTAACAATACGTTTACCAATTAGGCTGAACTTTTACTTAAAGTGCAAAACTGTGAAAATCTCACGCATAAGGAACGGAAGACTATTGTTGATAGTCAATGATTATTTTTGTGTAGTGACAGATATATAAATCAGCTGCGTCAGCTGTCTGACGATTCAGTTTTCCACCCAATTATGGAGAGGCCCTTCTGAAAAATCTTTTTGGGGGTTTTGAAACTTTTTGCGATGTTCTTAAGAAGATAGGGCTTTTTCTATCGGTTTGGAGTATGGGATATTTTAATAATTTAATTGCTGTTATCATACCCTAGTTGCTTGATGTCTAAAGCTTCGGTCAGAAATTGTTCCCCCTTCTTGATGCTTTTATTGATTCTCGCCTCGATGGGTTCAGTGCGGGCTTTAAATATTTTTAATCGAAGGTTGCTCTTGAGGATGATATTGCTTTTATGTTTGCTTAGTAATTTGTCATATTAATACTATGCCAGCTACTATTCTGGTGATTGATTGCACGGCTGATTTGGATGCAAGACTACTTTTCTATCATCACCAACGCTGATTAGATTATTTACGAGCTATTTTGGCGACTTGGGTACTGTTTAGGAGTTTATGTGTTATTGAATCAGATTCCTTTTCACTTTATGTTTGTAATATTGCGAAGGATGCTTGTTATGAGCTAGAAGAGACCGAATTTCTTCGCGCCTGGAAGAATGCAAATGATATAGGGAACTAGTATGATTTTGTCTAAGTTACGTAATGATACTTTCCTTGATAAACTCACCTATTTCTTAGCGCTCCTGTTTTCGCTTGTATTCATTAATTTTGGGAAAGATCAGATTCTTTTATATCCAATTATTCATGGCTTCCAATAATTATTATTAACAACTGCAAACCTTTGTTTTAGTTCATCCCTATTTGTTAACTCCCGCACAAGTGCGATATTTTAAATCTATCACATCTATTGGTTTATCTTTTCATTTTTTACCTTAAACATGAAACAGACTATCGCACCCAAAAATAACATGACCAAACAGAGCAGCAAGAGCGAGGCTTAGTCTATTTCTAAACGATCCAAATCTCCTTCGAAAAAATAGGCCAACAGTAAGAGTTTGCCAAGTAAGGCTCCGAAATACAAAATCGATGCCATCATAAAGGATAACTTTTAGGTCTCACAAACTAAACTTAATATTACATAAATACCCGAGCTACCTCTCAAGTATGTGTTGCGCTGTATTGAGGGCCTATATAAAAATAGATTTCTCTTTATTACCACGCATCCGGAAGGCGAAATATTCGGATCTGGAGACGTGAAACTTTATGGTTTAACCTTACAGATTGAAGGTGTGGGTCTGTCCCCGAAACACGCTCAATTAAAATACGATGGATTTAAAAGTTTCAACGTCATCGATTTTGGAACTGAGAGTGGGACGTGGATGAACATATCTCCTGAGGGAGTGGAGATAAAGGATGGAGAGCACTACTCAATTGGTCCGCACTTGGTCAGTTTTAACTATGCTGAAGCCATCAACGAAATAGAGGAGATTTGCATGGTATATCACATCACTAATCTTAGCGATGTGCTTTAATATAACGGATTGCGCACACTATCACAGTTGTTCGCTGCAGACCATAACGGTTTTTAGGGGTACCCTTTTGACAAGAAGGAAATATAAAAACTGAAGAGAGTGTGTGAGGAGACTAAAAGCTGGTACGAATAAGGAAGAAAATACAGAAGATTAAACATTAACTTTTTGAATGAGCCACTGAAGGACTTATCGATCGAAATTGGCTGGTAATCTTTTCACATCAGCAGCGATCCTGACTTTATTTTCCACAACAAAAATACCATCGGATAAGTCACGAAGGGCAAACTGATACCTCAAGGCAAAATATTTAGTAAAATTGCTTAGGGAAAATTTATTCCGTTGTCATTGCACAGTCAAATTAAACTTGGCAATCTCTCTTTCGAAATGGCTAGGTTCAATGCAGGAGTAGGTGAAGATATAGGCTTTAGAACCATAATGGAAGATGGATTTATTGTTGAAGAAGATATCGGTGGTAGCGAGTGGAAGCTTATAAGTCTGTTCGCCGTAATCGATGGTCACGGTGGCCCAGAATGCATGTTGTTTATCAAATAAAATCTGATTGCAAAGATTCGATAGTGGACTAATCTTTTGGATGAAGCCGGCGACCTAAATTAAATGGTGAAGGTTCTAATGAATAAAACGTTTTTCGAGTTGGACTACTAATTCTACAAAAAATATCCAGAGCTTTCTCTGGCATGCGGGTGCACTGCTTTAGTGATGCTGATTATCTAAAGTAAGGTATATACCTTTCATGTGGGGGACTGCAAATCATTTCTCTTTAGGAATGAGGTTCTTTATAAGATGAATATCGACCACTTGCCAGTAAAGTAGTTGTTAGATAGAGTCGCGGCGATGAGAGAAATCGTATATAAAGTGCTGGTGGATTTGTGCAGTACGACAGGCTGATGGGCAAGTGTACGCTATCGCGATGTTTAGGTCAGTTTTAATATAAAGTAACCTTCATCTAACTTAGAATATCTAAGACTATGAAAACCAGCTGAAAGGCAAAATGAAATCATACCTGAGTTGTATTCCCGATATGATCTGTTTTGACATCAAGGTAGAAAGTGACGATTTCATCCTCCTCAGCACTGATGGCATATTTTAATCGATGGACATCTTCCAAGTGGTACTGTCTTCCTAAATCAGACTGATTTCATCAAATAAAAATACGACAAACTCGAGTTGTAATAAAACCCGAACAAGATAATCAGTGGGATCATATAAAATTGTAAGATCATATCGCCTCAGTCCGACAACATGTCACTCGTGCTAGTCATTATCAAAAAGGGATAATTGAAGGCCTGATCTTTCCATTTTTACTTTCCATTCGGTTAGTAATAGCAGTATTTTAATTATCTATTACATAAAGTATATTGATCATTGGGTCAGTACGTCACTCCTTTCAATTTCCAACTCTTTGCGATTTCGATGGTGTCGATGACGGCTTCGTCGAAAAAGGTGAGCTCTTAAAGTCTGTCGTTGAGATATTTCAGTCCTTTCTCCTCGATGATAAAAAACAGATACTTATGCACCCAGTTGGGTAGTTTATCAATCTTCCTCACTCCCTGTTTTTCCAAAAAATCCAGATAATGTCCCACCAAAATAATGATCGAGTTGTAATTGCCGCTCTCCATAAAAATTCTAAATATTTTATCGGTATAGTAGTTGTTGAACTTCGAAATAGTGGTCATATAGTTGTAGACCTTCAGTATTTGAGCCACATTGTTTTCATACTCAGCTTTCTAGAAATCTGTCTCGGACATTATGGCCTGCACTATCTTAAATAGGCCTTATTGCACTTATCTCTTGTATCGGACTAACTTACCGATAGTGTCTTTCTACTTTTATTCGTAGTTTGAATTCTATATCACAGATTCAATCTATGGTATTATTGACAAATTTCGGCTCGCCTTTATTGCAAACGACTCCTACACCTTGTCGATGCTGTCTTTAAGAAAATTTGGGATTTCTTCTAGTTCAGCCTCTCTGTAATTGGCTGTATTTTCGCTGAGTTTTTAGATTATTGTTTTTTCTGTAGCAGTGGTTCCTTTTCCAAATCCTTTTTTTATGTTAATTACCTAATATTTTTTAATATTATCCTCGAAAGTGTGAATTAAAAGTTCCTAGAACTTTTTAGTTTAGAGTCGATACCGCAGATCTTGGATGAGCGAGTAAATGATCTTTTCATTTGGATTTAACTTCCAGAAATACTTTTACAACAAGAACCTGTCTTTTTATTGGACCTGCTTTATGGGGATATTCAAGGGGCCTTCTGTGTACACCATTAGTTTAGGGTAATACTCTATTGTATCCATTAATCCCGTATGTCTTATCTTACCCAATTCTTCAAATGCCTGATAGACAATATCTAAATTCTTAATTGGTTTCACTTTTGAGAGTTTGACTGCAGTATTCAGACAGACAAGTAGATTTCCAAAGTTTTTAAGTTCCAAGTGAATGGTGGCTAAAAGAATCCATATTTAAAATTGGTTGTACTGAACGATGGAATTGGCGATAAGTAATGCTTGGTCGTACATTGAAGCATACAATAGATACTTGGACTGATAATAGAGAAGAAAGGGATCCTTTGGATGCTTATGTAAGAGATTGTAAATCAACTACAAACTGGCCGATACCTTGCCAAACTAAATGTAAAATTAAGCGAGCAAGATATTAAATTTAGGACAGGCTTTGAATTATTTATTCTTAGCAAACAGTTATTCGATAATCTAAATGGAGAGTCTCACTAATTTTCTGTCTTTCATGTAGTTCAACACCAAACTGCATCCATGACTGCCTTTCACTTACGCATCTGCTTCGAACCACGCCCCCACTGAAATATCATTATTTTGTATGGATAAAAACAGGATATTATAGAATCGTCTCAGTTCTTCGATATAATTTTTACTATCTTGAAAGAGAGTATAGTATCGACCCCACGGCAGATTATTCTGATACATACTTCGAAAATGAGCGCTGAGATACATGAGGTTTGTTTATTAGTTGTTTACCATCTATTTCTTACCGTTGGCCAGTTTATAGATCAAACAACTGCCAGAAATGTTTATTTATATTACGACGTCGAATCCACTGAATAGATCATATATGATAAAGACTCCTTTTACCAGTTTTTATTTGCTGCTTTTTGTCTATCGCTTGGATTCGTCGATTAGATAGATTGATAGGTTTTGAGGGTTGGTATTGAGACCCTGAAAAAGGAAAAAAGTCCATCTTTACTCTCTTTTACTAAAGAAAGATGCCTACTTGACGTAGCAGTATGCTGCAGCATCGGGTAGTCCAACAGGCAGCGTATTGTTGGCAGCAATGCTTTCTCTTTTATGAAGGAGATGCTCCAATGATTTGATTTAAATCTGCGCAATTGACATTATTTTATTACTCATCATTAATTATTAATGTAGAAAACAGAAGCTCCCACCAATACCTAGAACATATAAACCACCGAATTGATGAGTGAGTTGCCGATAGCTTCAGGTGAACTTTTCCAATACAAATAATAATATTTTGAAAAGTAAAGTGATGCAAAAAAGAAAAACTATCTGCTTGCAATCCAATCTCACAATCATGAGTTGATACGGAAAATTAGATAATTGGATAAGAAGTTAAATTTGGAAGTGGAGGCACTCAATAAAAAAATATTAATTGCAGGAAAGAAGAGACCGAGCGTTCCCAAAATTTAGGCTTTTTAGAGTAGTTAGCTACGGAATAAATTCCAGGAGATGGAAAGATTAAAGAAGGAACTTGAAAATAAAAAGGCAGGAATGGATTCACTTGAATTTTTGTTGTCAGTAAAATAGAAATATGCTTTAAAGCTCAGTCATTTGAAAAATGAAATAAAGATAAAGACTGACAGTCTCGTTAAGTTCAAAAAGATGCATTCAAAGATTATGAATTGTGAAGATAATAAGAAGAGAGAAGTTGTTAATATTGGGTAATTTGATATTTTTAGTGATTAGATTGAGGAACTGAAAAGAAAGGTGAAGGAGAAGAACGAGAAAATTAAAAAGAAAAAATAAGAATTTCTGAGCTTGTATCGACAAAATAAATCGAGTCGAAGCATTGTTGTGTAATAGATCGTGGATACAAAATAAGAATAAAGCGATATATAACTTAATAATTTGAAGCAATAATACTAAGCAATGGGTAAGAAAGTGGCTATTCTCAAAGCAAAAAAAGCCAACTTACTCAAGGATACGTCTGAAAATACCTAAAACATTAAAGCATTATAAAAATTAAAACAGAAATACGAAGCCTTGACAAAAATATTGCCCAAATGAGTGAAAACATCAAAACTCATATTTTTCTTATTAATGTAACAATATAATCTAAAAATATGATTTCGAGCTTCAGATGAAGATGGACTTATTATGTGTTGAGTTTCTCAATTTCTTACCCTTTGACTGAGACTCATTCGACTGTAAGGAAAAAGATATGCTGTTGAGTTTGCTGATATTGTTGCTTGAAGTTTGACTTGGAACATTGCTGTTTAACAAGGAATTCTCTTTCTTTTTTATCTTATTCCCTTGGCTTGTGATATCGATGCCACTTGGTGGCAATTCTATCAGATTAGTAAATATTTTAATCTTGTTTTGTAATATCTATTTTTATTTGATAGAAATATGGCTTTGCAGTTATTCAATGATTAGGTCCTTCTTTTTTATTTGCAGCTCTAAGGATAAATTGGCTTCCTCAAGCTCAGCCACTTTTTTATCAGCAGTGATACGCTATCTTTGCTTTTGCTTTTAGCTGATTATCTTATCCTAAATCTACTTTCTAAGAAGTTTGTACTCTTAAGTTAAGGATTGACGAATCATTTCGTAATGGCTGACTTTACAAACATATTAGTTACATTTAACTTTGAATTCTTCCTTTTAATTTTCAAGTCTGGCCATTGATTTCTCCATTTCAGATATCTTATTGGTCAGTATGGTTGTCTTTTCAGTCATGATTTTGATGATCTATTGATATTCTTTGTTCTATTGAGTGAGGATTAGAAAATCTTCTGTTTTGAGCTATCTTCTATATTTTTAGGTTATCTTTTTTGTACTTTATAGCATCGTTAATTATCGATAATAATTAGTTATAGTTTGTAGACAAATTACTCTGATAATTATATGTTCTAATTAGTAAATAGCATCATATCAAAATTATAATCTATGCAGCAAATATGCCGATATACATTATCATAATTACAGAAATCAGCCCATTTAGCTGGAATAATATTTTATATTTTTGCCATCGTTGACTATCTTAATTATTTATAAAAAATTAATAATCTTTCAATACAGGCTAAGAATAAAGGTTAATCAATTATCAATCTCAACGCCAACTTATAAAAAATATTAAATTACTAAATTTATGGCCGAAAAGAGGTTATTATCCTTAAAATATAAAGAATAAACTCCAATTTACCTCATCAAAAAAAATACATGTTTACCAGTATGCCGAATAAAATGTAGTATAATTGCTAAAATGGTAGTATAATCGCTATTAATAAACAGATCTGTTAATTGTTGATATATTGAACCTATTATCATGCACTACCTCAAAGCTGAAATCAAAGGATAAGCCTCCTCTGTTTTACAATCAATCCTCGATGCTTCTCAAGAGATCTCTGCCTTTCTAAGGCACTCCCCCATTGTAGTATTGGAAACTCAAAACCTTTTTGGAGATACACAGCTCCATCAAGATATTCATTGTGATGAAGTGATTTAAAAACATTTGAAAAAAAACCCAGAGGTCAAAGCCTTTGCCAGTGAAGAAAGACCTGTCTATGAAGTCATCGGAGAAGGATAGGGATATGTGGTTACCTTCGATCCACTTGATGGAAGTTCAATTGTTGATACCAACTTTGCCATCGGAAGCATCTTTTCTATCTGGAAAACCAACCCTAACAAGCTCATTGGAGACACCCTCAGGACTCAAGTCAACGCCATCATTACTATCTTCGGTCCTAGAACCACAGCGATTTATTATAATTCAGTGGAGAATAAAGTTCAAGAACTTACTTCAGTCGATGACCATTGGATCATCTCTCACGATCACTGCATCATTAAAGACAAAACAAAAATATTCAGTCCTGGAAATCTAAGATCTGCCAGCGATAATTTGGAATACAGAGCTGCAGTTATTGAATGGATAGCTCAGGGCAAAACCCTCAGATACACTGGCGGTTTGGTAGTTGATGTTAGTCAAATTTTCATCAAGGGAAACGGAATATTCAGTAATGTCGGTTCTCTGAATCATAAATGCAAGTTGAGAGCGTTATACGAAGCCGCTGCTTTGGGCTACTTGATCGAGAAAGCTGGAGGAAAGACCATCACTAAGGGAAAAGTTTCCCTACTGGACTACGTAATTACAGGATACGATGACAGACTTTCATTCGCCATGGGAAGCGCTGAATAAGTAGATTTCTTGGCTCATCTGTTCTGATTGTAATGCATAGATTATATAAACTATCATTCATTTATAAATTTTGAATTATCATTATGTAGAATGACATCGATATTTAGGAAGTATCGAAGAGCACTACTTTGAGGGAATAGAGATTAAGGAAGGTTAAAAGCAATATTGAGGCCATGCAGAAGAAGATGGACAAAAAAAATACGGGGAGCAAGGGAGATACTAATCGCAATAATAATATTCATCGGGAAATAATATCAGTTGACTCGAAAAAATATCATTACGAATAAGGGGAAAAAAATGCGGTTGCTTTTAGCAATTATGAAAGAGGATTCTAATTTAACTCCAACTTATTTAAAAATATTGGAAATGAGAATCAGCCTATTTTGGAGAATGGCAGTGCCGTCAGCAATTTTTCATCTGTCTCTAACATCAATAACATTCTCAACGGAAATGCTGCAAGAGAAGTAAAGGCAACAAAAATATCATCATCGTAGACCAATAATAGTATCATGCAGGACATTGATAAAATCCTTCAGAAGGTGAACAAGACTTCTGCCAAAATGCCTGTGAAAGCATTTGGAAAATATCTTGATATCAAATAATCATAAGCAAAGTATAGGAACGAAGCCAATTTGTAGGGTTTAGATAATTCAGTCATTAGCTAAAAAAGTGGTGAAATTTCTGCGAGGAGCAAACTACAAGAGTATAAAAAGTTTATTGCTGAACTTGAACCTATTGAAGAGTCGAATAGAGCTGAGAAGAAGAGTTAATGGAACATGGATGATGAGATGCCGCCCGTAAGTAAATTTATCAAAGACAAACTACCCACCAAAGAGATCAACATTCCTAAAGTCCATAAAAAATCAGGCATCAGTAATTTTTCTGACAAAAATGAACTAACAATTAGTGAGAATAACTATTTAAAATTTCCCCCTACCCCTCCATCTCAATTAAAAAAGCCACCTCCAAATTCAGTTGATCGGCAAAAAGCAATTATCAAATAGACGATGCAGTAATATAAAAAATTGTAAACATAAAAAAGTTCTTAATTTTTAGATCATTCGATAGACTTCGAGTTGAGTGACGATGAAACAGAAAATCACAATTAGAGACAACAAAATAAAAAGAGAGTGGACGAGCTGCTCCGAGAAAGAAGAGCTTTAGAAGATGAATTGCACCGAATATAAAATGAATTAAGTGAATTATAAAATTAGGATTGATGAATCTCATAAATGATAAACCTAAATATTTATTTTATCTTATAATACAGTATACTAATCAATTACCTGATTAAAGGAAACGAGAAATGTTATACTCATGAGGACTGGGGTATTACTCGAATTTTGTTAGATAAGTGCGTACACTTTTGGGAATCGTGGTTTTGGCATTGATGGAAAGCATTTTCCTTTACGATTCGACAAGATTATAGGATGCAGGGCCTGGATTGTTGCTAAATTTAATTATGAATACTTTATTTTCTCATTAAACTTCTTCAGATTTTTACGAATTGAGTAGCTGAAACTTTTTCGTTTGTTTTAGAAACTGTGATTGTAATGACCGGGGCCTGGATTTTATATGGTGTTCTCCGGCTGATAGGGTTTGTTTTTAGAGTGAGCAATATAGGATTTGCAATAAGTGCTGAAAGCAGGGATAGTCACTCCCCTGAGAGTAGACTCTAAATATACAAAAATAAACGAGTTTGATGAAAGGAAAATTTAGTTTTGTCAGGGATGTTTTGTTAAGCCATTTACTATTATTGGTCCAGGAATCTGATTAAATTGTAGTTGGCCGAGGAAGGAAAATCTAAGTTTAGACGTTTAATAAAGTGCTCAGGTCGAGAAGATTTTGCGAAGGCTATACCTTTGGTATAGTTTTTAATATCTTTGCTGAGGTTGAGTGTAATGAATTCTTTGTTTTTCAATTAGCCAAATCTAACAGCATTTGGTATTTTGTGGGAAGGAGATCTGTCTCTGGTCTAAATGATTTAAGTTGATACCATTGTCAGTGAAGACTCCCTCCATAAAGGCTCGGAGTTGTTGGGGAACTCAATGCTGGACAATCTTTTAACAATATTTTTGTGGTATAAACGAGCCATTTGACTTTTGGGTGTTTCCACAGCGATCTTGCTTTCTTCCACGGTTTCAATGGAGTCATTTTTTATTTAAATTGACATCTTTAACAAACCAATAAATTTACAAACAATTATAGATATATCATCATTATCCTATCTAATAATATTCATGAGCAATTAAGGATGAAGTCGAGTAAGCTATCGTACACTCATCATTCATGAGAGTTTAGGTTTTTATGGCATTTTGATTGAGTTTGGGATTGGCAAATAGGCACAAATTTTTAACACAATGAGATCGATATTTAAATTGATAATAAAAATGTAGCAAATAAATTAGTTTTTGGGCAATCTTCGCAAAAAGTATATGAATGCAGTTATCAATGCAACTGATCCAGGCTATTTCCTCCTCAAGAAAAAGACTGCTCCCCTTTCGCCTGAATAAGCGGAGTTTGTCTAAATTTACGAAAATACATTCAGTTTGCATACATCTTCAGTCCTTCTATCTTTGCCAACATCAGTTTACTTTTATCACTACTATGTGGCAAAGGCTAAAAATGACTTAAATAAACTTCGATGGGCAAAAAGGGGAATGCTAATATTCCTTCCTCCCGCAATGGCTATTGTAATCGCGGCCTGGACATATTAAAAGACACATCATTTTCAAGACAGGTTGAAATAAATTTAAAGCTTTTATCTCGAGAGGAAAGATCAGGATATCAATGAGATAAGCTTTACCTATCCGAAAGCACAAGCTTTGTGATTCTGTAATTTATAAATATTCTGTCATCATCCAAAGGGCAAATCCCATGTATTAATTTTCTAAATGTATCATCCAATAACCCTTTTCAGCTCTTCTATCACCTGCTCGCTTACTTTTCCTATTTTAAGGTACTTTGTGATGAAGGGATGTCTCATGATATCTTTCATATCCATTCTTTCTTCAGGTTTTTTCTTCATTATTCTCAAGATAAAATCTTTGGCATCATCGGTTACATCCACGTATTAAGGAAACTTGATTTCATCTTCCACCTTTATAACTGAAATAGTACAATTCGCTTTAAATCCAATTCGGTGTAGACTCTAAAAGGTGTTTTGCCTAACAGACACTCATAGGTCATCATTCCAATCGACCAAATATCTATCTTTTCATCATATGCGGTTTCCATGACAATTTACGGAGAGTAATAAAGTGGAGAGCCAGAAATGGTTTTTCGCATGCCATTTGCTGAGAAAACTGCCCATCCAAAATCGCATATCTTAACTGTATCCTGAATATAATTGTGCGTACAAAGTTAAAAAGGATATTCTCCGGCTTGATATCTCTATGAATAATCTGTTGACTATGTATGTAGCTTAATCCTTCGCAAATTTATCTGATAATTGGACTGGTTTCTGGATCTTCCAATCTCGTATTTTTTCGAAGGAGACTTAGTAGCTGTCCTCCTGTGCAATACTCCACCAAGAGATAGACGTTTTATTCATCTTGGAAATATCCGTAGAGAGGAGCAATATTTTGATGATTCAGATAGAAGTTGATACTGAGTTATCTTGCAATTTGATTTTAGTATTTTTAAGCTTTGATTTGCTTTTTAGACATTACTTTTAGACCACATAAGAAACCAGTTTCCTTATGAATCACAAGCATAACTTCACCATATTGACCTTTGCCTAATTTCTTTCCAATTGCAAAATCTGATTTTTTAAACTATTTAGGTCCATGTCCTAATGATTATTGCTCCTACTTTTCATCAAATGAGCTTGTTCTTTTCATTCCTTTTTTCCCTGACAATGGTTGAATGACTTGAGCTTCCTTTGCTTAGTAAACTTAATAAGCTGGGGATATTGGCTTCTGCTTTTCATTAATCAACCCACCACCTTGTTTTTTGAACATTCCTGTACTTTGTTTTGGAGATTGTATCACAGTAGGATTTTACCATGTAGGTTTTTAAGTTGTAGGATAAGTAGATGGCTGATTTATCAATAGTTGCTGTTTTTACTTGAAACTTAACCCAAATTGATTTTAGATTGGAGCCTGATACTGGGGAACATACTGATTGCTGGCGATATTTACTTGAGGTATAGTGTATTGATAAGTTGGTTGAGTTACTGTGGGTTGATAAGTTGGCTGAGATACTATGGGTTGGTAAGTTGGTTGAGTGGGTTGATAAATTGGTTGAGATACTGTGGGTTGATAAGTTGGTTGAGGTATTGTGGGTTGATAAGTGGTTGGGGTTATTCCTGTTCCAGTATTGTAAGAAATATTTTTAACTTAAAAATGAGTTTCTTTGGTTTGAGGTACTGAAGAGGGTTCTGCCTTGTCTCCCGCTTTTGCATATTTATTGAAAAAATTCATGGAAAATGATTTATCTTCCTGAGTAGAAGGTTGATTTTGCGACTGGTTTGGATACATGCTGCAATTTTTATTTAATTAATAAATATATTCTCTATAATTCCTGGAATATCTTTAATTTATTATTGTAGGTGTCGAATTTAAATACCTGGATTAAATAACAAATAAAGATAATTATTTGTATTGTCGTTGTAATGTATAGTCGAGGTATAAGTGATTTTAGTTAATTTTAATATATATATATTCTAATTTACATTTCAGCAAAATTCATGTCGGTTTTATTTGCATAGCCTCAAAACATTACACATCTATATGCTTTTATACCTTACAGATCAGCTATCCTTCAAAGAACATAAATCATATCAAAATATTTCATTCTTTTGTTTATTCAACGATTCTTTATATTTGGTGTGCCAATATCCACAATTTATTGTTATAGTTTTCAAATTTAAATAACTTTAACGATGGGCGCATAATGTAAAAATATCAACGAACTAACTAATGCGAAAGAATACTCAGTCATCCAGTCAGTAGATCATCCTGCCTTTGGCGAAATCTTCTATTTGAAGTCATAAAAAGATCACACTGAAAAAGGAGTAAAAAAGATATAGGGCATGGAAGAGGCCAAATTAGAAAGTTTAAAGAAGCGAATACAGTTTGCCAAATAATGCGATAACAGCATATCGACTTTGGTTCAGATTTATAATTACGATGTCGTGGATAATAATGGAAAGCATAGTCCCGCATTGTCAGAGCAGGAATTATCAAATTTTCAAACTTACAATTGTGGAGGCAAGAAAGATGCTTTCCTCCTCATTCACTTCCAGTACTACTCTTAAACTCTTATCCTCAAAAACATACTTAAAGATAAATAGCGTGAACTGGCAAAAACCTTGAATAAGTATGGCAAAAATTTGATGTCCTAAATTAATCATATCAAAATGTGCGACTATGAGCAAATCGATAAATTGCAGTCACACCAGCGGCAACTCATCAATATCTATTACCAATAAATCGAAGTTATTCGCATGATTGATCATATTATTGGAGCAGTCTATTTTTTGCATCACTTTGACGTACCACACGAGGCCATTCGACCTGAAAATATACTCGTTGATGATGAAGGTAAGTATATTTTGGTTGATCGTTAAATCTTTCAAAGAAAAAGCAACTACCACCGAGCTTTAGAATATTTGGAAAGCAGATAACTAGATAGAAAAATAAATGAAGCCGATTAGGACGATTCACTTTAATATTTAAGTCCATAATCTCTTATAGATCTTAAAAATAGAGCGCCTGCGTCCATGTACAGCTCATAAAAATCTGACATCTTCTGTGTGGGAATTTTAGCCCTGAATATATGTCTGTTTTAGAAAAAATAAAAAATTTATGGCTACAATAGCAGCTTGAAGGCGATACGATTAAATTAAATTGAATTGGCTAAACAATTGATCAGAGTTCATGAACGATATTCTGACGAATTCGTCACTCTTTTGTCCAAAATGCTCAAGAAGGATCCAACTGAGAGGATTGATTTTGTTGACCTTATAGACCAGTTGAACCCTCTTCTTATCAAGAATCTCGATTCGATCAAACGAATTCATTCTTTCGAATCTCATCGTTAAACTCCAGTTAATCCAAAACCCATAGCTTAATCTCGTGCTTTTAATAGTAAATAATAAATTTAGGACCTAAAAACCAAGCTGAAGAGCATTGAGCATAATTTCCAAAAGGTAATGAACAACAGAACAATTTTATTTAATCGCGATATCAACGAAAAATAGCTGATTGAGGAGTAAGATAAGATATTAAAAAAATTGGCAACAATCAAAACCACTCGATCAGCCTTTTCAACCAATACTCGAGAGAATAAGAAGGGAATCAACCCTGAGTTGAAGTCGCATCCTATCGTGGCATCTTTCAGTCCAGCTATCAATAAACAAGCAGTTAGCAGATTTTATAATCCTCCGCCGGCGGAGGCAAAAAGATACATCAGTGGCAAATAACTGTAATAAATCGTGTGGAAGGAGTATGAAAACCTCAAATCGAGGCGAAACACTGAGAAATGATATATTTTAATAACATGTATTAATTCTGAGCCAAAGTAAACGAGTTTTATCAAACGGTTCAGGTTAGTGATTCGTAGGAGGTAGTATATTAGGTTTTGGCATAAACGGATTTATTAATAAATAAATCATGGAAAAGCATTAATCTTTTAATCGATCTATTGACCTAAATTCTCCATAATGTCCCCGCCTGAGGTATGAATTGTTTTAGTTTAGACCAATCAAATTCCAGAACAAAGAAAGACTTCCAGCTCTAAGAATTTGTAATTGTGAATAGACTCAAATGCAAATACGTGATAAGGGGCCAGTATTAAAATAATCCCAGATGAACAAGAAATCCATCTTAGTGTTTTTGGCATCAAAAACAGGAAGAAGAGACAGGATAAAAAACAGTGATGCAGGCAAATAAAATTATTTGAATTGAGCATGTTTTAAATTATTATCAAGTCAATAATATGAATAAGTAACAGACAAATGATGATTAATATCAATCATAGTGGCGATGATGTCCTTTGGTTAGATGCTTCTATCATTTAGATTCGGTAAGGATATTATAATTTTATATCAATAAACGCAAATATGTAGGGAGTGAATAAAACTGCTGCGTTGACTTTGTCCAGTCTAGGAGGTGGTTCAGCAAATTCTATATTGAATAACGATAAAACACATCTGATTTTATCGATTCGACCTTAAATTTAGATTGAGACTACTATTTCTTAGATTTTTATAGATTGGGAATTTGGTCAAGGCGCGCTTTTTATTAGAAAACAGTGAAACTAAATACTTTTTAGGTTGGTTTGCGTGGAGATGTCTAGGGAGAGGAGATGGGAGCTGGAGAGGTTTTCTGTAGATGGCTGAATTAGTTTAGCTTCCTCAATCTTGATAAAGATTTCATTTATTTATTTCTGATTTACTCTTGTAATTATTATTTGTAAGCTAATCTTGAAGAAGGTGACAGTTAAGGCACTATTTTCTTAGAAATATCGCTAGATATCCGTGAATACTAGCGATTGATGGTATCTTATAGGCTATAAGCTTTTTAAGTACTTTCAATCGTATGCAATCTATGCCTATTTTATGTTTAGACTTTAATAGTGATTTTAAAGTGAAAGAGACAGTTCGGGCAAACTGCTACAGCATTAGTAAAATTTTACCCGTCAATGCCAGAACTTTTAAATTAAATTAAATTTGTATATTTTTGCTTTAAAGTTGGACTATGATTTAATTTATGCAGTTTATTCGAAGGCGAGGAGATGGTGTTGTAGGGCGAGCTGATTTTAGCCCCTGCTTTTTTCATAATAAATCAATTAAATTATAATGAGTACTGATTAAAGCTTAAAAGCTAAATTAAACCATCTTTTTAATTGCAATAGCCAGTAAATTAGTTCCACATTCTCAATTGTGCTTTATGGTGAATTCCTATCTCATCTTTAATCTAACAATAATTGATAGTATGTTAGTTATAATTATATTACTATGTCGGAATAGGCCGTCGATGACTAAAAAATAGAAAAGATATTGTTATAGCTCAACAAAATCGGTTTGTCCTATCTCAAATTTCGTATATTCGCAAATACTAAGTCCAGTTTCGCTAGGCGATCAGCTACTTTAAGAAAGCTTAGAGCATATTAATTGAGGAGTTGGTCATCAATAAAGATAATCAAAGGATCAACCAATTGGCTGGAGTCACGTACAATAACCTCGCCTGCTACTACAAAAAGTATACCTAGAATAAATTAGGACCAAAAAACCCAAAGTGGCCTTGAACTATTTAAAAAAAAGTTTATAGCTGTAAATTTATAAGATTAATGACTGGGTGTCAACCGGAAGTACCCACCTCAACATCTGTGCAATTTACTCTTATCTTGGAAAGTAACAATACAATTATCCAGACATTAATAAGCCCTTAATCACTCTAAATTAGCAATCTAATTGCTTGATAAAAGAAACATCCAATAAACTGACACTTCCGAATAAGCCAAATCATACTGGAACATCAAAATGCTGTGCTACTATAATCAAGCAATTTAAGAATAATATCTAAAAAGTTACGAACAATCTCTCTAATCCTACAAAACCGCCAAGGAAACAGCTAAATTGTACGGAGCTAAAAATGTAGGAATTATTCTCAATTGTGACTAAGCCATTTCCAGAATTTAAACTATTCTTTCGACTTTAAAGAAGAGAATTATTGGTATGCTACTGAAAAGGAGAGAGGATTAGTAAACAGGACATTATGAGTTTATGCGAAAGAATATTCGCCATTCCGGAAAGAGAGAGCTCAGCCAGCACAGTCAACATGAATAAAAACTCAAAAAAATAGCAGTTTATCGAAATACATAAAGCACTAAGAGAGAAAGGCCGCATAATAGATAACTTCTCCAAAAGATACTAAAACCAAATACGACTAAAAATCAAGGTTCAGGAGATTATCAAATTGAAAGGACCATGACAGAGCCTGCTGAAATCAGTCATCTATAGTAATGATTTATCTCAATCATATTATTTTAAATATATGAGCGAACAGAAAATGCCTGAGACCGAGGAAGAGAAAGCAAATATGGAAAAGCCCTTTCCCTCCAATCGCTGTCCCAAAAAGTATTTAGGTTTAGATTTAGCATGAAACTCGTACCGGGACAGGCATATCTTTACTGTGCCTGTGGATTGTCAAAGGATCAACCATTTTGCGATAACTCTCATGAAGGAACTCCTTTCCAGCCTATCCCTTTTATTGCTAAAAATCAGGTATTATCATCAATTTGCTTGTGCAGACGGGCTAAATAAAGCTCTTTGCCATACTGTGACGGAACTCATACCGATATTGATTTTTGATTATGATAGTTATATTAAACGATTATCAACCAATCTATTTAAAAGACAGTACCGATTATAATTTAATTATTAAATGAAATTGATAAAAATTGCAATTATATCTATTCTGGTACTTGCTTCTTTCGGATAGTCACAAGACGGGGAGATGCCAGTGGATTTGGAAAATTAAGAAGATCAATTAGATTAACAACAGCGGGCGTAGGAGAAGGCTTACTATTAAGGTGATTTTGATAACTATGATCGATACGAATAGTAGCAGGCAGAGCCAGAAACATAACAAATTTACGAAGAAGAGGAACGGGATATGTTGGAGTTTTCAGAACATATGGGTGATTTCATTCCTGATGAGACTTTCATCTTTAAATTAAAGTAAAATTCCGAAGAAAGCTTTTTACTGTGGCCATTTAAGGATGTATAATCCATTAGGGGAATGTTTCATTCAGAAATCGATTCCGACGAGCTGGAAGATTACGTTAATCTCGACCTCTATGAAGATGATAAGATTATCAGACAATTCAAGCAGCAAAGACTGGGTATCTTCAATATCATTCACAATACTAAGGATAGTAAATACAAATTCAAATTTACCAGCACAGTTGCCGAAGTATCAGTGTATGTTTCATACGAATACGTGACAAAAGCAAAACTAGAAGAGAAAACATCCAACATCAGTAGTATTGAATAGGCTGCTAACAAATTTACGAAAGTTAACATGCTGGCATTGGCTCAATAAACCGAAATGAGTCGAATCATTTCCATTAGTCGAAAGCATCAGGAAAGAATAGATAAATATCTGAGTCAACTTTAGTTTAGTCTGCTTCTTGAGACGGCTGTCATTATAGCTGGCAGTTGTTATACCCTGTCTTTACTCAGAAAACAGATATATGCAGGATATGAGCTTTTAGTCTGAAGATTGATTCTATTCCATTTGTTTATAGTAAGTGAAAGATAATAGTCAAATAATGTTAATTATTGCTATATATTATAAAGGAGTATTTTGAAGTCTTCATACGGAGACTATTCTTAATCCGATCACAGCAAAACATAGCTGTAGAACGACTTTAAGTCTGCTTTTTATTTGTATATTTCATCTCTCTAATTTATTAGTTTTACATCTAAAATCAATTGTTACTCTCACCCACCCAAAAATGAAAAAATAAACAGTAATCATAAAATAATCACTGAGATATGATTTACCGAGTCTTTCTCCCAAACATTAAAAAGTATAAAACTCGCGAAAGATCATGAAAATAAACGATGCAATCAAGTCAATTATGTCGATTGGAAATATGGAAAAGATGGAATTTATTGCCATCAATAATAGGAACTTGTTTAACTATGGTAAAGTTAAGAGAGCGGAGTGGACTAATCGGAAATCCTGCCATTAAAAAACCCATTTTTTGCCTAATTTGAAATTATTGAAAATCGATAGTAAACTTCATTAAAATAGCAGTAAAAGATCAAGCGAATCCAAGTCTTTTAGCAAAGTATAGAGCGACAGCTCCTATAAAATGCCTGAACTCGAATAGGCTTTGTGTGAAAAGTACATTGAGTAATACCTCAAAAAATTAAAATAATAAAAACGGTTTGACATCCTCTAGAATCGAAATGAGCTCATCCTATAGGCTTGCAAATAAATTCATCTTAAAGTGTAAGAATCTAGAGTGAAGAACGAAAAGAAATCATCAAAATAATTTAAATAGTTGTATATGTCGGATGATTAATCCGAGCCTGTCGCCAAGGAATTCAAGGAGTTGAGAGTGAATCGAAAGATAAAATCAATTACGTAGGCGACGTACAATGAATAAATCAATAGAGTAACCCTTTGATTATTTAGATCAATAGAAATAGTGAATATTCAAATAAACAGAGAATGCTCAATGAAAAACTGTTTCTGCGTCGAATTAAAGGACTCAAAAAATGAGTTAAAATTATGGCTAATGATTTGCAAATTTAGACCTTAATCACATCATTATTTCAATTTCTTAGTCAATTTTTAAATTACTTCTTCTTTGTCATTTTCAACCTACTTCTTCGCTTAAAACTGATGAAGTCCTCTAAGTCGAAGGCTGATGCAATACATTCTCATAATAACAGTCACATTTTTAATATGATGCATGGTCTATATATCTTGCTCTTAGAAATTTGGCAGAACTTTCTTTATGCGGATCGACAACAGGTGCTTGCTTTTTTCATCAGAATCTGCAACCACGAAGCAGTTTACATGAACAAGAGGCATTTTATCGGTGTTCATCTCAGTGGCATAGTTTGAGAGCACATCCAGAAACTCAATCGCATCCACTGGAAGGTTCATATAGATATGGTCGGGGTATTGAAATTGCTTTTCATAGGTGTCCTTCTCCTTATAAATTTTTCTCATAGCTTATCTGGCACACATATTCCAGCATATTACTTTGTTTTCAACCTTATTAAGTTTACAATTCAGAGTGAGATACTCGTGGCAGTAGGGATTTAGATCATTCGCGATGACAAAGAGTCCCTTCTTTGCTGCACGGACTGCCAGTGGTCCAACTCCACAAAAGATATCAGCGAGTAGTTCTCCCTTCTTCATAACTTGAAGAAGTCTATCTCTCTATTGTTGCAATCTCGAACACCAGTAGACCTTTTCAAAATCTAATTAAAAGCTAACTCCTTGTTATTTTAATTTGACCATATAATTATGCTATCCTGCCATGTGTTATAGTGTTGGAGTACGATATACATTATGCAGCTTTTACGTCTTATTCACCACTGTTTTAATACTTGGACATTTAAAAAGGGTTATTTCGCCAATCACGTGTTTAAAGGGTTATTGTTAAGTGGTTAAGTTATAGTGAGCCATGTGTCCTACAGTCTAAAAACTGTTTGGGAAGGCAATATTCGCATCTTCTTTCTCCTTTTTGGTAAACCATTCAAATATCTATTGATTTTCATAGTTCTTAGAAGTAACATCAATTTCAACTTCCACCAATTTACCTTTGCCTCTATTTTACAATGGAATATCTTCCATTGAAAAATCGGTACTAACTAATATAGTTTTTTCTAAGTTATTAGGCGTCAATATTCTTTGGTAACTAAATAGCTCATGCCCTACTTGGGAATTTCAAGGACTTTTCCTATCTTTTTGAGGAACTTATGAAAGTAGTTGGTGTCATTATTACTGACAGTTATCCCTCGTACCTTCTTGACCGCTTTGAAGTTGGCGATGATGGATCTAATTTCTTAATTTGTTGTCATTTTATTATAAAAGAAATCAATCAACATATATTTGGACGACAATATCACAAGTTTCTTATCAGTAATTGTGATTTTTAAGAAAGTATCGACTTATTAGATCAATCAAATAGATGAGTGAAAGTTGATATTAATCATTCTATGCCCGAGGCCTTATTTTTAGAACTGTTACGCTTCACTATTTCCTTTAATTTGATCGGTTTGAATTACTCTTTTGGCTATTTTGCTGTTTTCTTGTATTTATATAGACTTGGCTTGGGCAATGACTGATTATATTTGAAGACGACTGTCATTGAATCAGACAGTGATTGTTACTAGGGTAACTCAAGTTTTTATCCAGCCAGGTAGTCGAAGAAATCATACATGCTTGTTTCCGGCAGAATGTACTCGTTCGCCTCTTAAAATATATTCTTTTTGAAGAGAGACATTTCTAAATATAGAATAAATGTTAATTCACAAAATAAACACAAGCATCAGAGTGGTAAAACAGAAGAGGCTATATCATTCTGATTTTGCAATTAATTGCATTGGAATGCCTAAAATGGTGCCGAAGGTTAGACCAAATTGAAGTGCAATTCCACATAAAACTCCAGCGTGCTGTTTATATTAGACTGGACATTTTTGTTTAGTTAAAATGAAGGAAGAGCCTAAATTAAAATACGATTACTTACTACAAATCCGTTTGTCACCCCAAAAAGAAAGCACATCAGAAATGGAAAAAAGTAGTTATAAAGCAGGGGATCGTTACGCGCCTTTCCGCTGGCTAAAAGTGGGACCCAAAATAGATAAACTATCCTAGATAAAATCAGATAGAGATTCGATTTTTTGTTAAATGAGCCTTTAACCTCAATTAAAAATTTACCAATAGTATCTCCCAGACCAAAAAGGAAGATATATATCAGACCAGACCATACTCTGCTAAAATTGAAGGTGATTTTAACCATCAAATCTGGAAAAAGGAGCATAGTTATCAAAAAATTGCAGAAGATGATCAGTGGGTAAGGAAAAATGGCTCTGTATGTTTAAATCATGGTCTTTATATAGGTCTGTTTTGTTATTAAATTTCCCTAAGGATGCTACGAGTCCTTAGATTCATTTAATGTCTAAAGAACTGCACTTTTACGTGCCAACTCCGGCTAAATCTTCAGTTTGTAGTAATCAGATTTGCAGAAAATAGTGTTGAGAAAGATATCAAAACATAGTAGAGCCATAGCGATAGCAAAATAAATAAGTATTTGAAGAATTGATTTGATTCTAGTTCCAGAGACAGCCAAGATGAACATTCTAATAATGGTGAGACTGAGTCCACTGACTGCAGTTCCAATGGTAAACCTGGAAATAACTTTTTATGCCACAAAATTAATCATTGCAAAATAACTCAACTGCACAATATTTCCGCTGATTCCTACCATCATGCAAGCCATAATGCTGAGTGCAAATCCAAATGATTGGTAGTTTCTGAAAGGGAGCGAAATTGCTAGCAGAGAAAGTAAAGAGATACAAGACATAATCAATCCAATATTAATCAGTCTCGGAATGGCTATTCTTTTTGTGATATAACGAAAAATACCAATTGTGATTAGATAGCCCAGAAGGAGAGAAAGTAGAAAGTATGAATACACATCGTACTTGGTGTAGACAGAGTGAAAGTAGTCCAAAGAGTTGATCAGCACAAACCAGCCAATGATTGAAGCTATGCCGTGAATGAAGAAGATGAACTCGTGATTCAAAGTTATTTTTGGTGGGCTTGGTGGATTTTAAGGATCAATGACCTCGATTTATACAGTTTGCATATCGATTTATAATTTCAAATTGCGATGAAGCCCTTTCTTTTAAACAATTTATAAAACTGTATTTTTCGACAATAGCTTTGGTTTCAGCCTAATCTAAATAATGTGGTCAATTATTATAACCGTTAACAAATATATCATAAGTATTGATGGACAAACAACTGAAGAACCTCGCTCAATTAAAGCAATAAATTCAATCATATGAAGCAGTTTTATTTCGCAAAGGAATCAGAATTAATCCAAATGTACTGGACGACAGTTCGGAAGAGGAGGACTCATCCTAACACCAAAACTTATCCTCAGCCAATCCAGCATACGTTCAATCCAAGATTTTAAGTACTATGAATGAGTATCAATACAAAAAATAATATGCATAAAAGTGGTACGAAAGAAAGATGGATCAAATCTACAAAATCTATGGAAGATTAAAGGTCCAATAAAGTTGATTTATAATTTAAGTTGTTGTTAGCTTATAATAATTAGTTATTTTAAACTCATGGGAGGTTTATTTTTGGGCACTCTGGTTTGGCTGGTCCTCACTCTACTGATCGGAGCTAAGATCCTTAGCCACGTGGGTCAAGCTTCTCCTCTCGGAAAGGCCAACGAAAACAAGAAGTAAGTTGTATCCTATGCAGGATCGCTTTAATGGCAATTATAATTAGTGCGATATCGATGTGGCTGATGTGGATTACCTGCTATATGCATCAGATGTATCCTTTAATCAGCCCCAAGATGTAATTTTGATTGCTCTGTAATCTAGATTTTATATATTCATCTCCTATTTACAAGAGTTTCCCGTTTAAAAAAATACATCAGATTTGAAATATTGAGAGAGCAGAGAGCAATTCATAAAATATGAAGATTTATCTTTCACTTTTTATTGACAGAAACTTATAAGCAATATCAAATCACTTGATTGTCCTAATTGGTCTCTTTGATTTGCTCTTATACTTTTTCAACTAAATTGAGTTTTATCTTGCTGATTTCATTATTTCAGGGATCAAATTCCATTTTTATACCTCTGACATCGCTGCTTAGTAATGCCTATCTATCTTTTATGCGTAGGTATTTAGCATCAATTGTGTCTTCCGGGGTAGTTCTTCATCAAATTATATTGGTTTAATTCTCATACTCTCCAGTTTTTTGTTTTGCTATTCTTTAAATTGTTTGAAGGATTCATTTTTGAGTGAATTGCTGATCCTTAGAGCATGGTTCTTAATAGCATCAATTGTATTATGCATTCCCTCCTCTTTTCTCATCATTTATTTTTTAATGTTTTCAAGAGGAGATGTTTGATAGGCATCTCGAAACACATGATCTAAACAATCCATTTGCATGTCTATGGTGTCATTGATGTTCTTTTTGCATTATTGAATTTTAAAGTCTTTAATGTCTATGATGACGTTCTTTTCCAATAAAATTTTAGAGACGCCTTCAAGAAACTAGTCAAGGCCCTCTTTATATATGCTTTCGATAGCATTTACATGCTCTTGGAGGATCTAAGGAGTGATGAATTTATGCTTCAATTCTTGCATATTAAAAGTATATGCAAACGGAGATATTTTAGTCATAAATTATTGAATATTAGAATTATTATTCTTATCAACACATTTAAATTAATTTTTCAAGAGTTAAAAGAAGTAAAATGCCGGTCAAATATGTGATTTATGTCAAATATGTACAAGATTGATAGTATTTAACTTCATAGGTGCATAATTATCAGAGAACTGGACTCATGTCTAAACTTCCTCTCTTATTGGTTAATTTCATCTGAATGTCAGCTCCAGAAGTTCTTACCATATCATAGTCATCGATCCCTAATGTTCCCTTTTGTTTAATACCTTTGATAGGCTTTTATTTTTATTTTATTTTATACTTTCCTTCTTATTTCTTGGGCTGATTTTTTATTTTTCCAGAAATAGGATGGAATACCGTTCTAGGCCCTTTTTCCTATCTTTTTGACGAGATATTCATAGATTATTTTTAGTTTTATTTCCTGTTTTCATTATTGTAGTAATCATTCAGGACTGATTGTTTGAGATAACTCTTTGATTAGCGATTTTATTGAATTTTGCAAGCCAATTTTTTGAATAAATCATTCTTAAAATTCAGGCTTTCCGGTCTTCTTCTTTACAGTGAGCCTTAGTCTTTTCTTTCAGCTGATGACAACGGTTTTAAATGATAGCTATTGACGTTCCTATTGGCTTATTTATAGATACATGAATTCAACAGTTTTTCAGTTTTAATTTGTGAGAAAAAGACTTTCTTCCCTTCGCTTCGGGGAGACACTATTTCTTTGAATTTGATAGGAGTATGGGAGGTCAGAAGACTTGGGCGGGCTGGTTTAATAGATATCATAATAGCCTAACGGCAATTATTAATAGGTTATAACACAAGATAAAAGCAATCATTGATTTATATTTTCCATTTGCTATTTAAATTATAGGCAGTAGGCCTTAAAATTAAGAAGTTTTACTCGACTAACCTTTTGTTCTGACAGCCATTGATAGTTGTTTTAGTTGCTGCACCATTCCTTGCAAAATTACTCAAACTCTCTCTTTGCTTTCGGCCATTATGGATCTGTTTCGCATTATCTTTTCATAAAAAATTCATAAAAAGTTTAAAGGTTATCATACCTCGATGAATATTTTAGAATCTGCCGATATTTACTCGCATTCTTCCATCCGCACAGAATTGGCTTGGTTACGAGTTAGTAAACCTGCATAATATTTTCTTCTTGCATTTCCGTATTGGAGTAAGAGTTCACCACTAAGGCATTTAAGATACACTCATAGTTTATTGCAGGATCGAGAGTAAAATATAAAATATTGAGAAAGATAGTAATGTTGTATAAACTTTACAGGAGAGAATTGGCTGTATTCACTTCCGGGTTTTGGATCATGGCGTTGGCTGCTTTTTTGTTAACTAAAGACGATGACTCTAGAAGCAGAAAATTAATTTTGTCAATTAACATTTGGTAGCATGAAACTGTGCATTTCTGAACTAACTCCAGCAATAGAATATTTTTGGTTTAAAGGATGGTTGTGTTGGATTTGAGTACTTTAATTAAGAGAAACATCCTCATAAAAACTATGGTTTAGTTCATTTTATTCGA